>ENA-UOIV01000009-UOIV01000009.1-human-gut-metagenome-genome-assembly--contig:-C59-NODE-9-length-267282-cov-192.370109_pt1 | contig 267282 bp, 205 predicted proteins | sample MGYA00242333_ERZ723880 | MGnify/ENA metagenome assembly ERZ723880 | reverse complement strand
CGGAGAGGACGGAGAGGACGGAGAGGACGGAGAGGACGGAGAGGACGGAGAGGACGTATATGGCGGGACGGGCGCCGGGAACGGGGCGCCCTACCCTCTCCGGTCGATAACCTCTTCGATATAGGGCACGTCGGTGGAATCCTTCACCAGCACGCGCTTGTCGCTGTCCAGCAGGTAGAGCGACGGAATGGCCGTCAGGTCGTAGGTGCCGTTTTCGCGGACGAGGCAGCCGGCATCGTAGGCGTTGATCCAGGTCGCAGGGATATGGTCGCGGTAATTCCGCCACTCGGTGAGGTCTTCGTCGGGATAAAGTGCCAGTATTTTGAGGCGGCCGCGCTCAATCATCTCCGAAAGCATGGGCGAGCCGGAGATCTGCTCGCGCAGCTGCTTGCACATCCCACAGCCGGGGTTGTTGATGAACAGCAGCGTATATTCGGCCTTCACGCCGTAGAGCGTACCCGTGGCGCCCGAGGCGAGCGTATAGCGGAAATCGTTGGCACGCTGCCCGAGGCGGTTCTGCGACGCCATAGCGAGGTCGTAGGCCGGCCCGATGCGTTCGTATTCGTCGTAGTAGGGGCTCGCCAGCACGGCCTGCATTACAGGGATATAGAATTCGTCGTTGCGCAGCGGGGAATTGGGGTCGTGGATCACCTGTTGGGCGAGCATCGTGAAGTAGTCGAGCATCGGGCGCGAGGCGGAGGCGCGGCGCATGAGCGAATCCATCGGCGCGGCGTCGGCCGGGCGGTCGGAGATCAGGGCCACCCACCGGGCATAGGCCTCGACCATCTGTGCGGTATCGGCCTCGCGGACAAACAGGGTATCGGCGAAATCGAAGCGATCCCAATAGTGCCAGCGCAGGTAGTCGCGCTGCTCTTCGGGCGAGAGGCGCGCCGGCGCGATCGCCGGGAGGAATACGCGAGGCTGCGGCACGCTGGCCGTCTGCTGCGGCCGTGAACGGCGTCCGCCGCAGGAGGCGGCGAAGAGGGCCAGAGCCAGGATTAACGCGGTGCGGTACATAGGCGTAAAGTTTATGTGCAAATATAGTTTTTTTCGGCAACACTGCCGCTATCGCCCGGACAAAATGAGCCTGCCGGGCAGATTTGCACGGTAGTTGCAACCTCAATGAGCGTTAAAACCAATTTCAATCAAACCGAATTATGGATGTAAAGAAAACTACCACAAGCACAGGGTTCAAATTGAGTGTCATGACACTCGCGATTATGAACGTGACTGCCGTAGTAAGTCTGCGCGGCCTCCCCGCCGAGGCCGTCTACGGACTTTCATCGGCATTCTACTATCTGTTTGCCGCCATCGTCTTCCTCATCCCGACGGCCATGGTCGCCGCGGAGCTGGCCGCGATGTTCTCCACCAAACAGGGCGGTGTATTCCGCTGGGTCGGCGAGGCGTACGGCGCCCGCACGGGGTTCCTGGCCATCTGGCTGCAATGGATCGAATCGACGATCTGGTACCCCACCGTACTGACGTTCGGAGCCGTGTCGATCGCCTTCATCGGCATGAACGACGCGCACGACGCGACGCTGGCCTCGAACAAGGTCTTCACGCTCTGCATGGTGCTGGCAATCTACTGGATCGCCACCTTCATCGCGCTCAAGGGCCTGGGATGGGTCGGCAAGATCAGCAAATGGGGCGGTATGATCGGTACGATCATTCCCGCAGGCCTGCTGATCCTGCTGGGCATCATCTACATTTCGACCGGCGGACACAACCACATGGACATGTCGCAGGGTTTCTTCCCCGACCTGTCGAAATTCGACAACCTGGTGCTGGCCAGCAGTATCTTCCTGTTCTATGCGGGTATGGAGATGATGGGTATACACGTCATGGACGTGAAGAACCCGTCGCGGAACTACCCCAAGGCCATCATCATCGGTTCGCTCGTAACGGTCTGCATCTTCGTGCTGGGTACTTTCTCGCTGGGCTTCATCATCCCGGCCAAGGACATCAGCCTCACGCAGTCGCTGCTGGTGGGCTTCGACAACTATTTCCACTACCTGCATATGTCGTGGGCGGGCCCGATCATCGCCATCGCCCTGATGTTCGGCGTGCTGGCTGGCGTGCTGACCTGGGTGGCCGGCCCTTCGAAGGGTATCTTCGCCGTGGGTAAGGCGGGTTACCTGCCCCCGTTCTTCCAGAAGACCAACAAGAACGGCGTACAGAAGAATATCCTGCTCATCCAGGGCTGCGTCGTGACGCTGCTGGCGCTGCTGTTCGTCGTGATGCCCTCGGTGCAGTCGTTCTACCAAATACTTTCGCAGCTGACCGTACTGCTGTACCTGATCATGTACATGCTGATGTTCTCGGCGGCGATCGTGCTGCGCTACAAGATGAAGAACACCGACCGCCCGTTCCGCCTGGGCAAGGGAAACGGCCTGATGTGGTTCCTGGGCTGTCTGGGTTTCTGCGGAGCCCTGCTGGCCTTCGTCCTGAGCTTCGTACCGCCCAGCCAGATCTCGACCGGCAGCAACACCGTTTGGTTCTCGGTGCTCATCATCGGTTGCGTGGTAGTCGTGGGCGCCCCGTTCGTGATCTACGCCATGCGCAAACCGTCGTGGAAAGACCCCGAGGCCGCGGCCGACTTCGCCCCGTTCCACTGGGAGCAGCAGCCCGTCGTAGCGGCTCCGGTACATACCAACGATCCCGAACCGATGGCGAAACCTTCGGATACGGAACTTCACAACAAATAAATCGGTAAATACATCAGACAATGATCCAGAAAATCGACAACGCAACGGTTCGCGAGGCCGTACAGCAGGCCTACGAGCGCTGCAAGAACGAAACGGGCGGCAAGAACGCCGACTATATCCCCTACCTGGCCAACGTACCGTCGACCCTCTTCGGCATCGCGGCCTGCCTGCCCGACGGGGAGGTGATCGCCGTGGGCGACACCGATTACAAATTCGGCATCGAATCGGTATCGAAAGTCCCGACGGCCATCCTGGCTATGAACCAGTACAGCGCACAGGAGGTGCTGACGAAGATCGGCGCCGATGCGACGGGGCTGCCTTTCAATTCGATCATGGCGATCCTGCTCGAAAACGACCATCCCTCGACGCCGCTGGTGAATGCCGGAGCGATCAGCGCCTGCTCGATGGTGCAGCCCGTAGGCGACAGCGACGGCAAATGGAAGGCGATCACCGGATTCATCGAAGGGCTCGCAGGCTCGCAGGTCGAGGTGATCGACGAGTTGTACAAGTCGGAGACGGCGACCAACTTCAACAACAAGTCGATCGCATGGCTGCTGAAGAATTACAACCGCATCTACGACGACCCGGACATGGCGCTGGACATCTACACGCGCCAGTGTTCGATCGGCGTGACGGCCAAGCAGCTCGCCACGATGGCGGCGACGATCGCCAACGGAGGCAAGAACCCCGTGACCAAACAGCAGGTCTTCAAGCCCGAGCTGTCGCCCAAAATCGCCTCGATGATGGCGACCGTGGGTTTCTACGAGCACACGGGCGACTGGCTCTTCACGACGGGGCTCCCGGCCAAGACGGGCGTGGGCGGCGGCATCATGGGCGTCGTCCCGGGCGTGATGGGCGTAGCGGCCTTCGCCCCGCCGCTCGACGAAGCCGGCAACTCGGTCAAGGCACAGAAGGCGCTGGCCTACATCGCCGGGCACCTCAACCTCAATATTTTCGGCACCACGCGCTGCGTGATGGCCGAGAAGGAAGCGGCGCAGGCGTAGACCTGCGACGGCAACTGGGCAAAAGGCCTGCGCACGTCATGCGCAGGCCTTTTCCATTGCGGGATGCACCGGGAGGCAAAAACAGGGGGGGGGGAGCGAAAAAAACGGGTACGGCCGGACGAACAATAGTGACGCTGTTCAGGGGAGAAGAATTCATCGCCCGAACCGTACCCGGAGGCGGCGTACGGCCTGCGGCCTGCGAAAAAAAAGCAAGGGCGCAGGTGCAAACTCCCGTTAACCAGCCTTCCGAGCCTTGCATGGTAGTTGCCCTTACGCCCGAGCCCGTCCCGGCACGAGGCCGGGACATAGCAAGGGTTTCAGACAATATTTACACCACGCATAAACCTGTCATATCGACAGTCGGAAGTTTGTTAACGGCGTAAAGGTTGTCTTAACCTTATGGTATGTCGTTACGGCGATGCCGTATTATTCTGCAAAGTTAGCATAATTTCTGTAATCGGAATTTTACTTGTACAAATATAAGCAAATTACTCAATACTTAAACATGTTTAAGTATAAAAAATCGACTTATTCCATTTTTTTGTATAATGGAACAAAAAAAACAACGCCGCGACGAAGAATTGCTTCAAAAAATCATTCTGCGGGTGAAGGAACTAAGGCGCTTGCACGACCACCAATCGCAGGAGGAGTTGGCCGAAGCGACCGGGTTGGGAATTGCACAACTCGAATCCGGCAAGAATTTTCCGAATCTGACGACTATAACAATTATTTGCAAGTTTTACAACGTTACACTCGACGAATTTTTCGCACCGCTCAATTACCCGCCGAAAGACAAATAAGTATCCGAAAACCTTCGGATCGCACCGAATACGTCCCGGGTTTAGGCCGGATGATCGAATACCATAAAAAACGAGAGCAGGTTAGCCTCATGGGGCGAACCTGCTCTGGTCTTGTACGCGCCACTCCCCTCGCAGACAGACACCGCAGACAGACGCCGCAGGCAGACGCCGCAGGCAGACACGACAAGCCGGGGCGGGGCACGGGATCAATCGAAGAGCCGCAATGCCCTGACAGCATCGGCATTGCCCTTTTCGGCCGCGGCGGCGATCCAGCGGCGGGCTTCCGTTTTGTCGGCATCCACGCCATGCCCCATATAATAACATACGCCGAGGTTATACTGGGCGCCCGCATGATCCTGTTCGGCAGCCCGCCGGAACCAGGATGCCGCTTCGGCACAATCCACTCCGACACCCCATCCCTCGATATAGCAGACCCCGAGATTGTATTGTCCGTCGGGATCGCCCTGCAAAGCGGCCATGCGGTACCACTTCACCGCCGCGGCGTAATCCCGGACAACACCGAACCCGTTCGCATAACAGACCCCGAGGTTGTATTGGGCACAGCCATCGTTCTGTGCAGCAGCCTTTCGGAGCCATACGACCGCCTGCGCATAATCCCGGCCTACACCCTGGCCCGAAAAATAACAATTGCCCAAAGCTCGTTGGGCGTCGGGATCGTCCTGCTCCGCAGCCCGGCGGTAACAGGCAACGGCCTGCGTGAAATCCTGCGGCAAACCCCACCCCTTCTCGTAACAGAGCCCTAAATTGTAATAGGCGGCAGGAACATCGTGGCCGGCAGCCTGCCGGAAGCATTTCAGCGCCTCGGCATGGTTTTGTTCCACACCCCAGCCATGGAGAAAACAAACACCGGCATTGGAAACAGCTACCGGGTCGCCCGATTCGGCGGCGGCACGGTAATCGTCGAAGGACTGTGCGTACAAACCGGCGGAAAGCGACAGCGAAACAAGCAGGGAAAGAAGAGTTTTCATAGGACGCAATGCATTTATTTCACGGTGCAAATTAAAAAAATCCGGGCGATTCGATTCGTCACCCGGATTTTTTCCAACAGGATCGCGGTTTACCTCTCCTATTCGCCCGCCCGGAACAGCGCGACGTCTTCGAGCGTGGAGTTCATGACGTAGGTATAGGCTTCCGAGATCTTACCCTCGGCAAGTTTGCAGAAGATTTTCGCCGAATCGACATACTCCTCCGACTCGCCGGCCTGACGGGCCAGCAGGTAGGTGATGATGATATGGCCGGCGGTTTCGACCAGACGGCGTGCGTGGAAATCCTTGAAGCCGCAAAGTTCCTTGTCCCCGGCTTCGACATGGGCGGTCATTTCCGAGAACTTCGCGGTCAGCTCCTTCAGCTTCGCAACGACGGGCTGCATGGGCTGGCTGTATTCGGCGGCGGCGTAACGCTCGATCTGCTCCATGAAGGTGCCCTTGGTCACGGCGTTGATCGCCGCCACGACCTGCAGCTGCGAGGTACCCTCGTAGATATTCATGATACGTGCGTCGCGGTAGAGGCGCTCGCAGGGATAGTCCTTCATGAAGCCCGAACCGCCGTGGATCTGGATGGCGTCGTAGGCCTGCTGGTTGGCGTACTCCGACGAGAAGAGCTTGACGAGCGGCGTGAAGCCGTCGGCCAGGCGGTTGTAGAACTTCATCTCCTGGCGTTCGTCGCCTTCGAGCGGACGCTCATGCGCAATATGGCCGTACTGCTTGTAGACCTCGACGAAGCGCGTCGTCTCGTACAACAGCGCACGGACACCCTGCAACTTGGCCTTCATGTTGGAGAGCATCTCCGCAACGGCCGCGAAGCGGATGATCGGCTTGCCGAACTGCTCGCGCTCCTGGGCGTATTTCAGCGCCTCGCGGTAGGCGGCTTCGCACAAGCCCACCGACTGCGCACCGATACCCAGGCGGGCGGCGTTCATCAGCGACATCACGTATTTGATAAGGCCCATCTTGCGGTCGCCGACCAACTGCGCGGGGGCGTTGGTGAAGACCAGCTCGCACGTCGGAGAGCCCTTGATCCCCATCTTATTCTCGATACGGCGCACCTTCACGCCGCCGTCACGCTTGTCATAGACGAGCATCGACAGCCCGCGGGCGTCGGTGGTACCCTCTTCGGTACGCGCCAGCACGAGCGAAACGTCGCCGTCGCCGTTGGTGATGAAGCGCTTGACGCCGTTCAGCAGCCAGGTCTGCTTCTCCTCGGACCACGTAGCCTTGAGCATCACGGCGCCCAGGTCGGAACCCGCATCCGGTTCGGTGAGATCCATGGCGCAGGTAGCGCCCGCGGAAACCCACGGCAGGTATTTGGCCTTGAGCTCTTCCGAGGCGAACTCGTTGAGCGTCTCGGCACAGTCCTGCAAACCCCAGATGTTCTCGAAGCCGGCATCGGCGCGGGCGACCATCTCGTTGGCCATCACGAAGCAGACCAGCGGGAAGTTCAGGCCGTCGTACTTGCGGGGCAGCGTAAGGCCGCTCAGGCCCGCGTCGACGATGGCCTTCATGTTCTGAACCGTGCCCGCAGCGTACTCCACGTGGTCGTTCACGACGCGGGGGCCTTCGTGATCGACGCCCTCGGCATTCGGAGCGATGACCTCGCCGCAAACTTCACCGGCGATCTCCAGCACGCGGCGGTAGGAGTCCATGGCGTCTTCGAAATCCTGCGGCGCGAAATCGTAGAGGTCTTTTTCGGCGAAGCCGCGCTCTTTCAGCTCCACGATCTTGCGCATCATCGGATGCTGGAGGTGGAACTGCAAATCCTTATTGTCTGAAAAGAAATTAGCCATTACTTCGAATTTTGTTTGTAGTACTTAATCATCTTGGGGATCACCTCGTTGACGTCGCCCGTGATGGCGTAGTCGGCAATCTTGTTGATCGGGGCTTCGGGGTCGGTGTTGATCGAAATGACCATGGCCGAGCCGTCCATGCCGGCCGTATGCTGGATCTGCCCCGAGATACCGCAGGCGATGTAGAGTTTGGGGCGTACCGTCACACCGGTCTGACCCACCTGGCGCGCATGGTCTGCAAACCCGGCGTCGACGGCTGCGCGGCTCGCGCCCACCTCGGCACCCAGCACGTCGGCCAGCTCGAACACCAGGTCGAAGTTCTCCTTCGAACCCATGCCGTAGCCGCCCGCGACGATGACGCCGGCACCCTTGATGTCGATCTTGCTCTCGGCAATCTCACGGTCGATGATCTTCACCGCGAGGTCTGCGTCCTTCACGAATTTCTGCCACTGGATCTTCTTCACCTCGCCGGCACCCGGCTTGGCGGCATATTCGCGGCGCATGACGCCTTCGCGGACGGTGGCCATCTGCGGACGGTTGTCGGGGTTGACGATCGTGGCGATGATGTTGCCGCCGAAGGCGGGGCGGATCTGGTAGAGCAGGTCTTTGTACTCCCTGCCGCTCTTGGCGTCTTTGTGGTCGCCGATCACCAGCTGCGTACAGTCGGCCGTAAGGCCGCTGTAAAGCGCCGACGACACGCGCGGCGCGAAATCGCGGCCGTTGCACGTCGCGCCGAACAGCACGATCTGGGGTTTCTCCTGCTCGATCAGGCCGCACATGACGGCCGTATGGGGCAGCGTACGGAACGGTGCGAACACCTTGTCGTCGGCGATCCATACGGTATCGGCGCCGTATTTGGCGAGCTCGTGCTCGATGCCGGCGAGGTTCTCGCCCAGCACCACGGCTTCGAGTTTCACGCCCAGCGTCGTGGCCAGTTCGCGGCCCTTGGTCATCAGTTCGAGGCACACCTCGGCGGCCTTGCCGCCCTCGTTCTCGATATATACGAATATGTTGTTCATCTCCTATGCACGTATTAACCGAGCGTGTGGCTCGCGATAAGTTCGACCATCAGTGAATTGATATCCTCGTCGGCAGCAGTGAGCTTCTTGGCCTCCTTGGCCTGGAAAACCACGTTCTCGATCTTCTTGACCTTCGTGGGCGAACCCTGAAGGCCGAGCTGCTGCGGGTCGGGATCGACGTCGGCGGCAGCCCACTCGACGATCTGCAGGTAGGGCTTGGCGGCGGCGCGCCGTGCGGCTTCCGATTCGGGCGCCGCGGCGATTTCAGACCCCGAGAGGGCGAATTTGTAGGTCATCACGCGCTTGGCGTTGCGCGGACGGCACTCGGGAGCCGAGGCGTTGACCGTAATGACAGCCGGGACGGGGCACTCGACGACTTCGGTGCCGCAGTTCAGGCGGCGCCGGATAACCAGCGTGCTGTCCTTGATGTCGAGGATCTCTTCGGCATAGGTAACCTGCGGCAGGCCGAGTTTCTCAGCCACCTGGGGGCCGACCTGCGCCGTATCGCCGTCGATGGCCTGGCGGCCGGCGAAAATGATGTCGGGCCGGATCTTTTTCAGGGCGCACGACAAGGCGTACGACGTGGCGAGCGTGTCCGAACCGGCGAATTCGCGGCCCGAAAGCAGGTAACCGCCGTCGGCGCCGCGGAACATCGCGTCGCGGATGATGTCGGCGGCACGCTGGGGCCCCATCGTCAGGATATGAACCGTCGAAGCGTCGGTGCGGTCTTTAAGCGCGAGCGCCATTTCGAGCGCATTGAGATCTTCGGGATTGAAGATGGCCGGCAGCGCCGCGCGGTTGACCGTCCCTTCGGGGGTCATCGCATCCTTACCCACGTTGCGGGTATCGGGCACCTGCTTTGCCAATACAACAATTTTCAGCTGTTTTTTCATAGTAGGTATTTATGGTTAATAGCTATCTTACGATGGTTTCGCCGCGGTCGGGGCCGACGGAGATGATCTTCACCGGAACACCCGTCTCGCGTTCGATGAACTCGACATAGGCCTTGAATTCCGCGGGGAAGTCCTCGTAGCGGGTGAAGGCGCGCAGGTCGCATTTCCACCCCGGGAACTCGCGGTAGACGGGTTTCAGGTCGTCGCCGACCTCATAGGGGAAATACGACGTACGTTTGCCGCCGATCTCGTATTCGGTGGCGACGCGGATGGTCTCGAAATCGTTCATGACGTCGGACTTCATCATGATGAGCTGCGTCACGCCGTTGATCATGATCGAATACCTGAGCGCCACCATGTCGAGCCATCCGCAACGGCGCTCGCGCCCCGTGACGGCTCCGTACTCATGGCCGATGTCGCGCAGCCGGGCACCCGTTTCGTCGAACAGCTCCGTGGGGAACGGGCCGCTGCCGACGCGTGTGCAGTAGGCCTTGAAGATACCGTAGACCTCGCCGATGCGGTTCGGGGCGATGCCCAGCCCGATGCAGGCGCCGGCGCAGACCGTGTTCGACGAGGTGACGAACGGATAGGAACCGAAATCCACGTCGAGCAGCGTCCCCTGCGCGCCTTCGGCCAGGATGCTCTTGTCCGCGGCAAGGCACTCGTTGACGAAATACTCGCTGTCGATGATGTTGAAACGACGCAGGTACTCGACCGCCGCAAACCACTTCTGTTCCAACTCGGTGATGTCGTACTCGCAGGCCAGGCTGCGCAGGATCTTCTCGTGGCGAGCCTTGGCGCGGGCGTATATCTTTTCGAAATCGGCGCTCAGCACATCGCCCACGCGCATGCCGTTGCGGCTGACCTTGTCGGTATAGGTCGGGCCGATGCCCTTGCCGGTGGTGCCGATCCTGGCGCTGCCCTTGGCCGCCTCGTACGCAGCATCGAGGATGCGGTGCGTGGGCAGGATCAGGTGGGCCTTCTTCGAAATGCAGAGCTGCTTGGTGAGGTCGTGGCCGCTGGCCGCGAGCGCTTCGGCCTCTTCACGGAAAAGGACGGCGTCGATCACCACACCGTTACCGATGATATTGGTCTTACCGCCCTGGAATATGCCCGAAGGGATCGAGCGGAGCACGTATTTCTCGCCGTTGAATTCCAATGTATGACCGGCATTGGGGCCGCCCTGGAAGCGGGCTACGACCTGGTAGCCAGGCGTCAGCACATCCACAACTTTTCCCTTGCCCTCGTCACCCCATTGCAGGCCGAGGATAACGTCAACTTTTTTCATTGTATCCGGTAATATTTATGGCGCAAAAGACATTTTTTGCACCCAAAGGTAAGAATTATTATCCGAAATACCCAACCCGCGGCGGCGACTTTTCAACAATGTATCAGAAATAAGCGTGCCGCAAACCCGCTGCGGAAGGCAAAAGACAACGCCGGGAACGGCAGGAAACGGACGCGGACAGGCGGCGGGGAAGCGACGCGGGGAGCCTGCGGGGAACAATGCGGGCAGGCGGCGGGGAACGGACACGGACAGGTGACGGGAAGCGACGCGGGCTGCCAGCGGGGAACGACGCGGGCAGGCGGCGGGGAAGCGACGCGGGGAGGCTGCGGGGAACAATGCGGGCAGGCGGCGGGGAAGCGACGCGGGGAGGCAGCGGGGAACAATGCGGGCTGCCAGCGGGGAACGACGCGGGCAGGCGGCGGGGAACGGACACGGACAGCCAGCAGGAAACGGACGCGGGCAGCCAGCGGAAAACGATACGGGGGGGGGCAGGAAACGGAGGCTCCGGTCAGCGGACGACCACCTCGGTCGGCCCGTTATAATCGACGCCCTGCGAGCCGAGGCGATAGACGGTCGTAAGGAAAGGGTTGTCGCGCGTGTCGGCCTGCAACTGCCCCGAGCAGGGGGTCAGGTCGAGCGTCACCAGCAGGTTGCCGCGGCAATCGAGCTGGCGCAGGGAAGAGTTGGATTTCAGGTCGAGGCGTGCGAGCAGGTTCCCGGCACAATCGAGCACCACCAGCCCGCGCAGGCCGTCGATGTCGAGCGACGTGATTTCGTTGTCGCCGCAATCGAGCTTTTGCAGGTCGGGGCATTTGCGCAGGTCGAGCCGCGTGAGGTTATTGCCGCTGCAATCGAGCTCGCGCAGGCGGGAAAACTCGCCGATCTCCCACATCGCGGAGATGTTGCGGCCGGAGCAATCCATCACCAGGACGCGCTGCGCCTCGTAGCGCGAAATGCGTCCGTCGTGATCCAAATCGAACATTCCGAGACAGAATTGCTCGAAGGCGGGGTCTGTGAATGTAATATAAATACGCTTGTTCTTATCATCCTGCTCGTTCTCAGCAAGGCCGCAGGCCGTGAACAGCAGCAGAGCGAGGGCAGGGATAAAGCGCAGCATGGCCGGATCAGATATTCACGTCGTCGTCGGAGTCGCCGCCGCCGTCATCGGAATTGGCGTCGTCCTGGATTTCGTCGGCGCCCTTGATTTCGTCGTCGTAGTAATCCTTGTCGTCCTCCTCCTGCGCATTGTCGTCGATCTTCACGTCGATCTTCACCATATAGGCGATCTCGTCGGTATCGAACGGCACGGCATAGAAAAAATCGCCGTTGGGTTTGTCCACGCGCATCATCGCTTCGGTGAACCCCAGCGGGTATTTTTCCTTTACGGCATCCTGCAGTTCGGGAGTCAGGTTGTGAAAGCTCGTTACGATATGTTTCTTCGTCGTATTCTGTTTAGCCATAGTAATGCTTGGAAATTTTCTGCAATTATAAGCAAAATTTACATATCGCACCACATCCGTAATTTTTTTTTGCATTTTTTTTGAATTTGCAGGATGTTATAAACAAAATACGTACCTTTACGCAGGTTATACTTATATTATGATACGCGAGAAAATCGAAGAGCTGCGGCGGCAGCTCGAGTACCATAACTTCAGATATTACGTCGAAAACGCCCCCGAGATCTCCGACTTCGAATTCGACACGATGATGCGCGAATTGCAGGATCTGGAACGGGCGCACCCCGAACTGTCCGACCCCAATTCGCCCTCGGTGCGTGTCGGAAGCGACATCACGTCGGAGTTCCGGAGCGTAAAGCACCGGTTCCCGATGCTTTCGCTCGGCAACACCTATTCGCTCGACGAACTGCATGAATTCATCGCCCGCATCGAAAAGGAGGCCGGGCCGACGGAGTTCGTCTGCGAACTGAAATTCGACGGCACGGCCATATCGCTCACCTACGAGGACGGGCGGCTGCTGCGTGCCGTGACGCGCGGCGACGGCACGCAGGGCGACGACGTGACGGCCAACGTACGTACGGTGCGCACGGTTCCCCTGCGCCTGAGGGGCGACGACTGGCCGCCCTACTTCGAAATACGGGGCGAGATCCTGATGCCCTACGCCTCGTTCGACAAAATCAACGCCGAGCGCGAGGCGGCCGGGGAGACGCTCTTCGCAAACCCGCGCAACGCCGCGGCGGGGACGCTCAAGCAGCAGGCGTCGTCGGTGGTCGCACGCCGCGGCCTGGACTGCACGCTCTACCAGTTGGCGGGCGACGACCTGCCCTTCACGAACCACTGGGAAAGCCTGCAGAAAGCCCGCGAGTGGGGATTCAAAGTCTCGGACGCGGCGCGCATATGCCGCACTGCGGAGCAGATCGACGCCTACATCGCCCACTGGGACGAGGGGCGCCATGCCCTGCCCTTCCCGACCGACGGCGTGGTGATCAAGGTCAACGACTTCGCCGTAAGGCGGCAGCTGGGATTCACGGCCAAGGCCCCGAAATGGGCCGTGGCCTACAAGTTCAAGGCCGAGCAGGCGCTCACGCGGCTGGACAGCGTGTCATTCCAGGTGGGACGCACGGGAGCCATAACGCCTGTGGCGAACCTCGAACCGGTGCTGCTGGCCGGGACGACCGTGCGGCGTGCGACGCTGCACAACGCCGAGCAGATGGCCCTGCTGGACATCCGCCCGGGCGACATGGTATACGTCGAGAAGGGCGGCGAGATCATCCCCAAGATCACGGGGGTAGACCTCTCGCAGCGGCCTGCGGACAGCAAACCGTTCGAATACATCACCGTATGCCCCGAATGCGGCACGCCGCTGGTGCGCTACGAGGGCGAGGCAAAGCACTACTGCCCCAACCAGGGGGGATGCCCGCCGCAGATCGTCGGGCGCATCATCCATTTCATCCGCCGCAAGGCGATGGACATCGAGGGGCTGGGCGAGGAGACCGTGGAACTGCTCTATGAGAACGGGCTGGTGCACGACGTGGCCGACCTCTACGACCTGAAGGCCGGACAGCTGGCGGAATTGCCGCGGCTGGGCGAAAAGTCGGCCGACAACATCATACGCAGCATCCGCGGATCGGTCGAGGTGCCGTTCCGCCGCGTGCTGTTCGGACTCGGCATCCGCTTCGTGGGCGAAACGACGGCCAAATACCTGGCTGAGCATTTCCGCTCGCTCGACGCCGTGATGCGGGCCACGCGCGAGGAGCTGACCCAGGCCGACGAGGTGGGCGGACGCATCGCCGACGCGATCATCGAATATTTCGCCGACGAGCAGAACCACGCCATCATCCGCCGCCTGCGTGCCGCGGGGCTGAAGTTCGAGGAGGAGGCGCGGGAGCTGGCGTCGGAGTCGCTCGCAGGCCGCAGTTTCGTGGTGTCAGGCAAGTTCTCGCGCAGCCGCGACGAAATGAAGGAGCTGATCGAAATGCACGGGGGCAGGAACCTCGCGGCCGTATCGGCCAACGTCGATTACATCGTGGCGGGCGACAACATGGGCCCGGCGAAGCTCAGGAAAGCCGAGAAGCTGGGCGTGAAGATCATCTCCGAAGAGGAGTTCATCGCCATGGTCGGCGGGCAGCAAGCCCCGGCGGCAAACGGGACGGAAGCCGACGGCGCAACAACGGCAAATAACGGCGGCAGGAACAATGGCGCCCCGGCCGCGGCGGAAAAGGCCGGATCGGAAGGCGACGGTGCAATGTCCCATAGCGCCGGACGTAAAACCCCGGAGCCGGCAGCGACAGCCGATGATGCGGGTGCGCCGGGAAAAGGCACGGTGGACAAGCCTGAAAAAGACACCGCGGGAAAGCCGGGGGAAAACACGGCGGACAAGCCTGGAAAGGACGCCGCGGGAAAGCCGGGGGAAGACACGGCCGACAAGCCTGGAAAGGACACCGCGGGAAAGCCGGGGAAAGGCGTGGCGGACAAGCCTGAAAAAGACGCCGCGGGAAAGCCGGGGAAAGACACGGCGAACAAGCCTGGAAAGGACACCGCGGGAAAGCCGGGGAAAAGCAAGCCGGAGACAGCGGGCCGGGGAAAACAGGTGAAACCCTCCGGGAAGAAGGGGGCGGAAGCGGCCGCGACGGAAGGCGGGGACGGCGAACCCGTCCAACAAGGCGAGTTGTTCTGAGCCCCGCGGAAAAGGAATACGCATAAAAAACTACATAATGCCAAACAGAATCATATGATACGACACAAGCTCTGCGGCGTGGGGGCCGCCATGATAACCCCCTTTACACCCGAAGGAAAAGTTGACTATCAGGCGCTGGCACGCATGATCGACTATGTGATCGAAGGCGGCGTGGACTACATCGTGGCGCTGGGCACCACGGCCGAGACGCCGACGCTCTACATGCCCGAGCGCGCCGTGATAGCCATGTTCATCACCAACCACATCGCGGGGCGCGTACCGCTGGTGATGGGCTGCGGCGGCAACTCGACGTCGGAGGTACTGGATCAGCTGCGCGAATTCGACCTGCGGGGCGCCGACGCCATCCTGAGCGTTACGCCCTACTACAACAAGCCCTCGCAAGAGGGGCTCTACCAGCATTTCCGCACCGTATCGGAGCACTCGCCGCTGCCGGTGATCCTCTACAACATCCCGGGACGCTCGGGCGTCAACATGACGGCCGAGACGACGCTGCGGCTGGCTCGCGGGATGAAGAACGTGATCGGCATCAAGGAGGCATCGGGCGACATCGAACAGATGCAGCACATCCTCGACCGGCGCCCCGAAGGGTTCATCGTGCTGTCGGGCGACGACGGCATGACGCTCGAGCTGATGCGCCGCGGCGGCGACGGCGTGATCTCGGTGGCCGCGAACGCTTTTCCCAAGCGGTTCATGGAGTGTGTGAACTACGCCAAGGCCGGGGAGTTCGACCGTGCGGAAAAGGCATACGAATGCCTCGCCGAAGCGGTGCACGCCCTGTTCGAAGAGGGCAACCCCGTGGGGGTGAAGTGCGCACTGGCCGAAATGGGCATAATCGGCCCGACGATGCGGCTGCCGCTCGTCGAAGGTTCGGAGGCGCTGCGCGAAAAGTTCCGCAAACTGATCGCGGAATACGATTTGCGCTGATTTGAGCGTTAGTGCCTAAAATACGGACAAAACACGGATATGAAAAATTTACTGCTGACATTGCTCCTGCTCCCGGCGCTGGCCGCGGCGAAAGTCCCCGTCGAGGAGGACATCGTCGCCAAGACGTCCGACCCCGATTCGCCGTTCTACTACACTTCGCTGATGATGCGCTACAACGCGGGCGACGAGACGCTCACCGACGAGGATTACCACTACCTCTACTACGGCTACGCCCACCAGGAGAGCTACAAGCCGATGGAGGCGAACCCCGACCTGGACAAGCTGCTGATGCTGGCATCGGGGCTCGACCCCGACAACCCGCTGGCCGAAACGCTCGACGCGATGCTCTACGTGGGCGAAGATGCGCTCGCCCGCGACCCGTTCAGCCCCAAGATCCTGAACCTGATGGCCTATGCCCACGGGGCGCTGGGCAACAAGCTGCAGGAGAAGATGTATTACAACAAGGTGAAGGGGGTGCTCCGCGCGATCGAGGATTCGGGGGATGCCCTCACGCAGAAGACCCCGCGCCATATCCTGATGTTCGACCATGCGCTCGACGTGATGGCATCGGAGGGTTACACCTACGGCAAGAGCCGCATCATCAGCCGTACGGTGGAATTCATCCCCTTCACGGCGCCCCGGATGGTCGGCGACAAGAAACGCAAAGGGCTCTATTACGACTTCGGCCGCGTATACTGGAACAAGCCCGAAGGATATACCTATAAACGTGACCGCACATGGCAATTCAACAACCTAAAACCCCGTACCTACAAATAATCCGGCGCACGCTGAGCCTGCTGCTGGCAGTGACGCTGCTCGCCGGGTGCGAAAAAACAGAGGAACGCGCAGGGCTGACCACGACGCAGGACGAAGTGGTATTGCGCAGCACGGCGGGTTCGGAGGCGGCATTCACGGTGTCGTCGACCGAAGCGTGGTCGCTCACCACCACGGGAAGCGGCTTCGACGTCTCCCCCACCCAAGGCGGCCGCGGGGAGACGACGGTAACGGTGAGGGCGCAGGACGACAATACGACGCCCCGGCGCAAGGCGCTGGGCAGCATGGCGCTGCGCCTGTCGTCGGGAAGGGCCGAGGCCACGGTCACCGTAGTGCAGAGCCCGACCGTCGCACCCCAGACGGTCGTCATGTACCTGCCGTGGTCGGGGAACCTGTACACGCATTTCCTCCAGAACATCGAGGACGTGAAGAAAGCCGTGGCAGGAAACATCCTGCATGACAGCCGCCTTGTGGTATTCCTGCAAACGAGCGCCACCAAAGGGTCGCTGCGCGAACTGTACTACGACAACGGAGAGTGCCGCGAAACGGAACTGCGCGCGTACGAAGACCTCGACGTGACGCAGGCCGAGACCATCACCGGGATTTTCGACTACATCAAGCAGACCGCACCCGCCGAACGCTACGGCATCACGATCGGGTCGCACGGCATGGCGTGGATCCCCGCATCGGGCTCGGGCCGGATCGCTGCCGACGCGAAGGCCGGCACGGAACCGACGGCGACAACCGTCCCCGAGAAATGGCACTGGGAATACGTTTCGCCCGACGGGCAGTTCACCCGCTGGTTCGGCGACGGCGGTTCGCGGTGTACCAACACGACGACCTTCGCCGAGGCGATAACGGCCGCAGGAATCCGGTTCGAATACATCCTCTTCGACGACTGTTTCATGTCGTCGATCGAGGTGGCGTACGACCTGCGCAAAATCACCAGGCACCTGATCGCCTCGCCCTGCGAGGTGATGGCCTACGGTTATCCTTACGACCTGGTGATGCCCTACCTGTTCACCGACAGCGGCACGGGATACGACCTGGACGGCGTATGCCGGAGTTTCTACGAATTCTACGAGCAATACGAGGCCCCGAACTATAACTGCGGGGCGATCGCCGTGACGGTATGCGACCAGGTGGATAAGATGGCAGAAGTCATGCGCCTCATCAACAATGCATCGCCCGCGTACATCCCCGACCCGGAGAAACCGTTGCAGCAATACGAGTACCTCTATGCCCCGACGCGGTTCTACGACCTGGCGGATTACGTCTACCAACTGTGCGACGACACCGCCCTGCTAAAGGAATTCGACGAACAGCTCGCACGCACCGTCCCCGAACGCTACCGGCTGCATACGGAGTATTTCTATTCGGGCGGCAAGAGGCCGATCACGACCTATTCGGGCATTTCGACCAGCGCGCCGAGCACGAGCGGGATCGTGGTGAACAATATCCGGGACACAGGCTGGTACAAGGCGACGCACTGACAAGGCGGGCAGGCAGTATTTGCCCGGCAGCATGGCGGCCTGAAGACAGCAGCAGAAAGACAGCAGCCGGGAGATAGCAGCCGGGAGACAGCGGCCTGGAGACAGCGGCCGACGGGTGCAGCTGGCATAGCGGCAACAGGCACGGCGGCAACAGGCACGGCGGCAACAGGCACGGTCCGTCACCATACGCTCCCGCCGCGCGGGTGCCGTGGTTTTCCGGGCGCACCGGAATCGCCGCCATACCGCAGGAATGCGGGGACATCCCGCAACCACCCGGATATGCCGGGATTATCGCTGTTAAAACAGAAGGAGGCTCCCTCGACAGGAGCCTCCTTCTGATTGTACCCTCTTATCCCTCCGGGCAAAGACCGGATGCAGGGACTTATTCGTACTGGCCGGACTTGAGCCGTTCGACCTCCTCGCGGGAGAGGAAACGCCAGGCTCCGCGCTTGAGGTTCTTCTTGGTCAGGCCGGCATAGTAGACCCGGTCGAGCTTGGTGACCGTGTAGCCCAGGAATTCGAAAATACGGCGCACGATACGGTTGCGGCCGGAGTGTATCTCGATGCCGATCTCCTGTTTGTTCTCCTTGACATAGGAAATTTCGTCGGCGAAGATTTCGCCGTCTTCGAGCGTGATGCCCTCGGCGATGCGATCCATATCGGCACGCGCCAGGGGCTTGTCGAGCGTCACCTGGTAGATTTTCTTTTTCAGGTACGAGGGGTGCGTGAGCTGCTTCGTAAGGTCGCCGTCGTTGGTGAAAAGCAGCAACCCGAGGCTGTTCTTGTCCAGACGGCCTACGGGGTAGATGCGCTCCGCGCAGGCACCTTCGACCAGATCCATGACGGTCTTGCCGGCATGGGGGTCGTCGAGCGACGTGACATAACCCTTGGGCTTGTTGAGCACGAGGTAGACCTTCTTCTCGCCCTGCACGCGGCTGTCGTTGAATTTCACCTCGTCGGTGGGAAGCACCTTGGTGCCCAGCTGGGTGACGATCTGGCCGTTGACCGTGACCAGGCCTGCGGTGATGAAATCGTCGGCCTCGCGGCGCGAGCAGAGGCCCGACTGCGCGAGAAAACGGTTCAGGCGCATTTCGCCGACCTGCTTTTCGGGCGTGAATTTCGGGTAGGACGCCGGTTTGTCGTCGTGCTTCCTCGGCCCCGGCTTATAGGGTTTGTCGCCGAATTTACGGTCGCCGTATTTCTTATCCCCGAACTTGCGTTCGCCGTAGGCGGGCTTGTCGCCATACTGGCGGCGCGGTTTGTCGCCGTCGCGGTGTTCGTAACGGGGCTTGTCGCCGAATTTGCGTTCACCGTAGGCGGGCTTGTCGCCGTACTGGCGGCGCGGTTTGTCGCCGTCGCGGTGCTCGTAGCGGGGTTTATCGCCGAAACTACGTTCGCCGTAAGCAGGCTTGTCACCGTACTGGCGGCGCGGTTTGTCGCCGTCGCGGTGCTCATAGCGGGGTTTGTCGCCGTACTTGTGCTCGCCATAGGCGGGCTTGTCTCCGTACTGGCGGCGCGGTTTGTCGCCGTCGCGGTGCTCGTAACGGGGTTTATCGCCGGACTTACGCTCGCCGTAAGCCGGTTTGTCGCCGAACTGGCGGCGCGGTTTGTCAAATGCAGGGCGGTTGTCTGCCGTGAAATGGGGATTGTAGGAGGCCCGCTCACGGGGCCCCTCGCTGGACGGTTGCTCCGAATCGGCAGCATCACGCTGTAAACGCGGGCGACGCTCGACACGCTCCGCCGTAGCAGTCACGGTACGCTGGCGCTTGTCGCGTCCGAAACGCGAAAGTACCGTGGTCGAGTCGTTTTTGTTGTCTTTCATACGTATTTGAATGAGTTTGTGGGGCAAAGGTAATCCATTTTTCCGGATTACGGCATATTGCAGACCCGATTTGGCGATAAAAGACAGGGGCCGTTACAAATTCGCCGCTTTTGCCTTATCTTTGCACCCGTAAACGACGTCCGGCAGGGGTTGCCGGACATCCCCGCCCCGCACCTATGAACATGAACCGCGAAATACTGCGCATCGCGCTCCCGAATATCGTTTCGAACATCACCGTGCCGCTGATGGGAATCGTGTCGACGGCCATCGCCGGGCACTGGGGCGCGGATTCGGCGGCGACGATCGGCGCACTGGCCATCGGGGTATCGATCTTCAACTTCATCTACTGGAACTGCTCGTTCGTGCGCATGGGAACCAGCGGACTCACGGCACAGGCGTTCGGCGCAGGGAATTTCCACGAATGCACCAACATGCTCGTAAGGGCGATGGTCGTGGCGGCAGGCATGGGATTGCTGATGCTCGCCCTGCAATACCCGCTGGGCGAGCTGGCCCTGTGGGGACTGAACGGCAACGAAATGACGCGCGAATATTTCTACGCCCGCATCTGGGCCGTACCGGCGGGCATCCTCCTGTTCGGGTTCAACGGCTGGTTCACGGGTATGCAGAATGCCATGATACCGATGTTCACGGCTATTTCGGTCAACGCGGTGCATGTCTTGTGCAGCCTTTGGTTCGCCTTCGGCATGGACATGGGGATCGTCGGCATCGCCTACGCCTCGGTGATCGCACAGTGGACGGGCGTGGGGCTTTCGCTGCTGCTGCTCATGCTGCGCTACCGCAAGGTGCTGACGGGAATCGACTGGGCCGAGGTATTCGACATGAAACCGCTCAAAACTTTCTTCATCGTCAACCGCGACATCATGCTGCGTACGCTCTGCATCGTGGCGGTCTACACCTTCTTCACGGGGGCTTCGGCCCGCATGGAAGACCCGGTGCTGCTGGCCGTGAACACCCTGCTGTTGCAGCTCTTCACGCTCTTCTCGTACATGAACGACGGCTTCGCATATGCCGCCGAAGCGCTGACCGGACGGTTCATCGGCGCCCGGGACGTAAGGGCGCTGCGCGACTGCCTGCGGCGGTGCATCGCATGGGGCACGGCCGTGTCAGTACTGTTCGTGGGAATCTACATCGTCTGGTGGCGCGACCTGGTGGGGCTGTTCATCGACGATTCGGCCGCAAACGCCGCGACGATCGTGGAGGTCGCCGGACAGTATATCGTATGGATCATCCTGATCCCCGTAGCCAGCGCCATGCCCTTCATCATGGACGGCATCATGGTGGGCGCTACGCAGACGCGCGTCATGCGCAACTCGATGTTCTGGGCTACGGCAGCCTATTTCGGCATCTTCTATATCGGGCATACGCTCATAGGCAACAACGCCCTGTGGCTCGCCTTCACGCTGTACATGTTCCTGCGCGGCGTGCTGCAATACTTCATGACCCACAGCCTGCGGACGATCTACCGCAAAGCCGGCGCATAAGGAAGGGGCGGTGAATCCCCGGGCAGGGAGAGGCCGGAACGGCCCGGGAGAGGCAACGTCCGGAAGCTGGAAGGTTTCCTGCGATAACAGGCCGCATATCCGGGGAAAATCACTAAATTAGCGGAACGGAACCCAAAAAAGCCCGCCATGATCTTATCCGAAAACGCACTCTATATCAAATATATCCGACTGAAAGAGGCCGGAGATTTGCCGCACGAATACCCCTATACGGTGCCCGCGCTGGCGGGGTTCAGCGGATTGCGGTTCCGCCGCCCGGTGACGTTCATCGTGGGCGAGAACGGCATGGGCAAATCGACGCTGCTGGAAGCCATCGCCGTAAAAGCGGGATTCAATGCCGAGGGCGGGTCGAAGAACTTTCGGTTCGCAACGCGAGAGACTCATTCCCCGCTATACGGGAACCTCGTGCTCGGACGCGGGTTGCAGCCGCGCGACGGCTATTTCCTGCGTGCCGAGAGTTTCTACAACGTCGCCACCGAAATCGACCAGATAGCCGACGGCATACACCGCTATTACGGCGACAAGTCGCTCCACAGGCAATCGCACGGCGAAAGCTTCCTGAGCCTGCTCGAACACAGGCTCCGCGGGAACGGGCTCTATATCTTCGACGAGCCCGAGGCCGCCCTCTCGCCGTCGCGGCAGATGTATATGCTGTGCCGGATAAAACAACTCGTGGAAAGCGGATCGCAGTTCATCGTCAGCACCCACTCGCCTATCGTCATGGCCTACCCCGGCGCCGACATCTACGAGATCGCGGACAACGGACTGCAACTCACCGAACTGGAGCAGACGCCGCATTACCTGCTGATGAAACGCTTTTGCCTCGACCACGAAGGGATGCTCCGGCAGTTGGGCTTCGACATCCGGAAACCTTGAAGCGCGGGTCGCACCACAGGCAGAATGCCCGGAGATCGGCACAACAGCACAGGCATTTCGCACGGATGCCGCACAGGATTTGCACGGACGTCTTGCACGGATATTACCCTACAAACACGACGGCACGGACATCACGACAGGCGCATCGGCGCATGAAAAATCCCGGCTCCGAAATGCGGAGCCGGGATTCCTGTAAGCGCAGGGCGGCAGCGCCGCCCCCGCAGGGGATTATTCTTCGCCTTTGGCTTCTTTGAGCAGGGTGTTGTACTTGTTGTACTTGTCCATCATGCCCTCCTCATCGCGCAGGCGGAAGCAGATCGACTTGAGGAAGTCGAGCGTATTGACGTCGTCCTTTTTCAGCTCGTAAGCCTTTTCGAACCAGGGCACGGCATCCATATAGACGGCATTCACCTCCTTCAGGTCGGTATCGTAGGCAGTCTGGCTGCTATACTGCTTCTCGTTCATCACCTTGTTCATCTCGTCGGCCTTGATCGTGTAGAACACGCCCAGGTAATAGTTGCCTTCGAACAGGTCGGGCTTCAGCTCCACGACCTTCTTGAACGATGCGATGCTCTCGTCGTAGTTTTTCAGCGCATAGAAGATACGGCCGCGGCCGAACCAGAGGTCTACGTTCTCGGGGTTGTCGGCAATGGCCGAGTCGATCAGCGTTACCAGGTCGGCAGGGTCGCCCACGCCCTCTTCGGAGGTGTAGAGCTGCATCAGGCCGTCGAGGATACGCTCGTTCTTCGGGAATTTCCCGATACCCGTGATCAGGGCGTCCTTGGCCAGCATGACATTGTCCTGGCTGACGTTCTTCAGGCCGTAGTAGCAGTGGAAGAGGTAGTAGTAGATGTTACCCTCCTCGTCGGTATACCCCAGGTCGATCGCTTTCTTGAGGTACTCGGCACCCTGTCCGAACGACGAGGGGTGCGCCGAACCGTCCACCGTGCGCAGGTAACCGGCATAGTAAAGCAGCGCGGGGTCTGCGGCTGCGCCGTAAGCGGGGCTCGACTGCGCCTGGAAAGCCGTGGCATAGGCGTCGGCGGCTGCAACGTACTCGCCCGTGTCGATGCCCGTATTACCGACCTGCGAACAGAAATCGCTGATCTGCTGCAACCCGTCCTTCGCCTTCGCAGCGCTCTTGGGGTCGATCTCGTAAGCCTTGTTGTAAGCCTCGATGGCCATAGCAGGGGCCTCTTTCAGCACCCAGTCGGTCTGCGTCCAGGTAACTACCTTGCCGTCCTTGATATAGGCGATGAAATAGGGGTATTCCCACGCTTCGTAGGGAACGTTGAGAAGCGTCACCTGCTTGGTGGCCGAAGGTTCGCCCACGGCCAGCTTCAGCATCGCGGCGTCCATGTTGACGAAGAGGCTCTTGGTCGGTTCCACGGCAGCCTCGTACAATGCTTTGCCACGGTTGATCCACGTGGAGGCCTTCGCGTTCTTCTTCGCGTCGGCGATGTCGGCGTCGCTCTTCTCGATCTTGGAGAGGAGCCCGCTCTTGTTGACTTTCTGCGCCTGAACAGCGGGGATTGCCATGAGCAGGGCAGCGAAAGCCGTCAAAAATGTTTTCTTCATAACAAATTTAATTTAAAGTTTTTCAAATTAATTTCATCTATTCCTCCGCCGGCTGTCCTGCATCGGGTGTTGCGTCCCCGGCACCGATAGCCTCTGCGGACTGTACTTCTTCTTCATCGCCGGCTGCAGGCACGGCCATCACCGAGGCAATGGCATCGCCGTCACGCAGGTTGATGATACGCACGCCCTGCGTAGCACGACCCGCCAGGCGGATCTGCGACACGGCCGTACGTATGGTAAGTCCCGAACGGTTGATAATCATCAGGTCGTTGTCGTCCGTAACGGCCTGTATGGAGATAAGTTTGCCGGTTTTCTCCGTCACGTTGATCGTCTTCACACCCTTACCGCCGCGGTTGGTGATGCGGTACTCGTCGAGGTCGGTACGCTTGCCGTAACCGTTTTCGCTCAGCACCAGTACGTCCTGCGTCGAATCGGGTTCCACACAGATCATGCCGATCACCTCGTCGGACTCCTCGATCGAGATGCCGCGCACACCGGCGCCGACACGCCCGATCGGGCGCACCGTCGACTCGTTGAAGCGGATGGCCTTGCCTTCGCGGGCCGCAATCATCACTTCGGCGTTGCCGCTGGTGAGCTTGGCCTCGATCAGCTGGTCGCCCTCGCGGATGACGATGGCGTTCACACCGTTCTGGCGCGGGCGCGAGTAGGCTTCGAGCTTCGTCTTCTTGATCGTACCGTCCTTGGTACACATGATGATGAAGTTGTTGTTCACATACTCGGCGTCGTTCAGGCGCTTGACGTTGATATAGGCGCGAACCTTGTCGTCGGGTTCGATCTGGATGACGTTCTGGATGGCGCGTCCCTTCGAGGAGCGTGCGCCTTCGGGTATCTCGTAGACCTTGAGCCAGTAGCAGCGCCCCTTCTCGGTGAAGAAGAGCATCGTATTGTGCATCGAAGCCACGTAGATGTGCTCGATGAAGTCCTCGTCGCGCGTAGCACTGCCCTTGGCGCCGACGCCGCCGCGGTTCTGCGTGCGGTATTCGGCCAGCGGGGTGCGCTTGATGTAGCCCATGTGCGAGATGGTGATGACCATGTCGTCGTCGGCATAGAAATCCTCGGGGTTGAACTCCTCGGAGGCATAGACGATCTCCGAACGGCGCTCGTCGCCATATTTTTCCTTGATTTCGAGCAGCTCGTCCTTGATGATCTGCATTTGCAGGCCGACGTCGGCGAGCACCTCCTTGAGGTGGGCGATGGTTTTGGTCAGCTCGTCGCGCTCGGCGGTGAGCTTGCCGTATTCGAGCCCCGTCAGGGCGCGCAGGCGCATCTCGATGATGGCCGAAGCCTGGAGGTCGCTCAGCTCGAAACGCTCGATCATGGCCTGCTTAGCCAGGTCGGGGGTCTGCGACGAACGGATGATGTGCACGATCTCGTCGATGTTATCCTGCGCGATCAGGAGGCCCAGCACGATGTGCAGCCGCTCCTCGGCCTTGCGCAGGTCGAAGCGCGCACGGCGCACCACCACGTCGTGGCGGTGGTTGACGAAGTGCTTGACCAGGTCGCGCATCGGCAGCAGCTGCGGACGGCCGTTCACCAGCGCGATGTTGTTCACCGCGAACGAAGTCTGGAGCGGAGAGTTCTTGAAAAGCGTATTGAGCACGACGCTCGCCACGGCGTCGTGTTTGAGGATGATGATGATGCGCAGGCCGTTGCGGTCGGACTCGTCGTTGATGTAGGAGATGCCGTCGATCTTCTTTTCGTTGATCATGTCGGCGATCTTCTTGATCATCTCGGCCTTGTTGATCATGTAGGGGATTTCGGTGATGACGATGCACTCGCGGCCGCTGGGGGTATGCTCGATGTCGGTCTTGGCACGCATCATGACGCGGCCGCGGCCCGTAAGCATGGCCTCCCGGACACCCTCGTAGCCGTAGATGATACCGCCCGTGGGGAAATCGGGGCCCTTGATATACTGGAGCATCTCCTCGCCCGTGATTTCGGGGTTGTCGATATAGGCGCAGCAGGCGTCGACCACTTCGCAGAGGTTATGCGGGGCCATGTTGGTGGCCATACCTACGGCGATACCGCTGGCGCCGTTGACGATCAGCAGCGGGATCTTCGTGGGCAGCACCGTGGGTTCGGGGATCGTATCGTCGAAGTTGAGCGTCCAGTCGACGGTCTCCTTGTCGATGTCGGCCATCACCTCGTCGGTGATCTTCTTCATGCGGGCCTCGGTGTAACGCATGGCAGCCGGCGAGTCGCCGTCCATCGAACCGAAGTTACCCTGGCCGTCGACCAGCGGGTAGCGCATCGACCACTCCTGTGCCAGACGCACCATCGCGTCGTAGACCGACGAGTCGCCGTGGGGGTGGAACTTACCGAGCACGTCGCCGACGATACGCGCCGACTTACGGGTCGGTTTGTCGGAGTAGAGGTTGAGCTCCGCGCTCATATCGTAGAGGATACGGCGGTGCACGGGCTTCATGCCGTCGCGCACGTCGGGAAGCGCACGCGACACGATGACCGACATCGAATAGTCGATGTACGCCGATTTCATCTGCTCTTCGATATTGATAGGAATGATACGTCCTGTCAAACCTGCATTCTTTTCTTCTTCAGTTAGCATCTTATCTCTTTAAAATTACAGTCTTTTAACGAACAAAAATACGATTTATTTCCGATCTGAGCAACTTTAAGCCCATAAATATCGCATCCTGGCGGAAGATTTCCGGGACAACGCCCCGTTTTTGCCCCTTTTCCGGCGATCTGACGGCCTCAAAAAAAATTCCCGGCAGACTGACGGCATCCGCTTGCGCGTTCCGGATCGTTTCACTACCTTTGCGGCCTCTATTCCCCGAACATGGCACAGATAAACACACCCAAGGAAGTACTCGCGCTGGCTCAGAAGTCGGCAACGGGCAAAATGCAACTCCCGGCGGGCAAGACCCTTCTGCTGGCATTCCTGGCCGGCGCATACATCGCCATGGGCGGACTCTTCTCGCTGATGGCGGGGTTCGGGTTCCCCGGGGCGGCCGAAGCGCCCGGGTTGCAGCGCCTGCTCTCGGGGCTGGTATTCCCGCTGGGGCTTATCCTGGTGGTATTCGCCGGGGCGGAGCTCTTCACGGGCAACAACGCCGTGCTCGTACCCGGGGCGCTGGGCCGCAGGTACGGATGGGGCAAGGTATTGCGCAACTGGGGGCTGGTATACGCGGGGAATTTCATCGGGGCGGCCTTCTTCGCCTATTTCCTGGTGGTGCTGCCCGGCGTACTCTCGTCGGAGCTGTGGCGCGAAGCGGCCTGCAACGTGGCGCAGGCCAAGGTTTCGATGCCGTGGCTGACGGTATTCCTGCGCGGCGTGGGCGCCAACTGGCTGGTATGCCTCGCGGTATGGCTCGGGCTGAGTACCGACGACGCGGCAGGCCGTATGATGGGGTTGTTTTTCCCGGTCATGTGCTTCGTGGTGATCGGCTACGAGCACTGCATCGCCAACATGTTCTTCATCCCGCTGGGGATGATGCTGGGCGCCCCGGTGACGGCGGCGGACATGGTCGCCGCAAACCTGGTTCCCGCCACGCTCGGGAACATCGCGGGCGGCGGCATCTTCGTCGGCGGGCTCTACTGGTACCTCAACCGGAAATAGGGGTCAATCCGCCAGCCGGAGCCACAACCGCCCGTGGCGGAAATCGAAGACCACCCGGAAGGCGGAGAAGAATTTTACGCCGAGGAAACCGTCGCCGGGGAGTTTCATCGGTTTGTCGAGCACCACGACAGGCAGCCCGCAGAAGGGGTAGCGCCCCATGAAAGTGGCTACGGCGGGCATCAGCACCCGCAGGGTCATCCCGCCCGGCGTCCGGCCTTCCACCAGATCGACAGGGGCACGCGACACGAATTTCCCGACCGCAGGCTTGAATGCGAAGAGTGCCAGCAGGTTGGCGTTGCCCAGATCGACGACCAGCCGCATCGGCATCGCACGGCTGCGTCCCCGGACATCGGACAAGCGCACCGTATCCGCAACCCAAAACATCCCCGATTGCCCGTCGGCCACCAGTTCGTAGGCCTCCCACCCGTCGCCGGGTTGCGGCAGGCTCCCGGATGAGAGCGGACGGAAAATGCCGCGGCGGACATCGAGCTCGAAAATACCGGGCGCAGCCACGCTGTCGGTCGTGAAGGTATGGAGCGGGTAGAGCAGGTCGCAGGGCTTGCGTCGCCGCAGATCGACGACATAGTTCTCGCACAAACTGCGCGTATCCCCCACCCTGACCCCCGGTGCCAGTTTATAGCGGGCCGAATAGTCCGTGCCGCCGGCCATGCGGAAACGCACGGGGCGTTCGAGTTCGACGGGTTCGAAAAGCCCGGGGTGCGACCAGACCAGCGCGCTGTCGATCAGCGGAAAATAGACGCCCGATTCGAGAAACACCCGCACCGGTATGGAATCCCCTACGAAAGACGCCGCATAGAGCAGATCGCGCTCGGAGGTAAGCTCCCAAGCCGTGCCGGAAGGCAGCTGCCCGCCTGTCGGCGACGGGTCTTCCGGCGCCGCAGCCAGCGTCGCCGCGGGGATGGCGACGGACAACAACAGCATGATCGGCCGGCGGAACATGGTCAGCGGAAGTCGATGAATTCGTACCCGGCGTAGTTATCCTTCGCAAAGGCCTTGAGCGGCGTTTCGAGAGGCTTGATGCCCAGCACCGAAACCTGCACCTGCTCGCCGTCGTAATCGTAGCGGAGCGACACGGGACGCATCGCGGCGGTATCGACCGTAAGGACGATATTGCCCGCCGAGGAGGTATTCCCCGGCGCAGGGGTCAGACGCACCACGGCACGCCCCTCCTGCTCGCCGACGAGCGAGGCCGCATATTCGCTGCCGAGGAAATCGAAAGCATGGACGGGGTTATTGAGGATATTGCGGCTGTCGGTGTCGACCACGTCGATCGTCACCTCGCGGCGGCGGTTGTCCACCTCGTAGCGCACGGCTCCGTCGCAGTAGACCTCGGCATCGCCCAGCACGAGGTAATAACCTTCCCCCTCGACGGCATAGCGCCCGCGCGTGACGTATTCGTCCGAGCGCACTTCGAACGACACCCCGTAGGCACCCAGTGCCCGGAAACCGTCACGAACCCCGGCAAGTATCCCGGCGGCACGGTCGGCGGCCGGAGGCAACGGGCTGGCCCCCTGCGTCGCACCGGCGGCAGCGGCCGAAGCCGCGGAACCGGAGGAGGAACCGAAAACGGAATCCGTAGCGGAACCGGAAGAGAAACCCGCCGCGGAACCGGAGGTGGAAGCGGCGTAAATAACGGGCGACCCATGGAAGCCAAAGAGCGCATGGAAACCCGGGGCGGGATCAGCCTGAAAACCGGAGGCCGAGGCGTCGCGGCGGGCAAAAGCCGAGACAGAGGCGGGAACCGCCGGGAAATCAGAGGCGGCCGCAAATCCGCAAGCAGCCGGCACATCCGCGGCAACGGGGAGTGCGGCGACGGGGAGTGCGGCGACGCATTGCATCGCGGAAAGCAGCAACAGGAGGGACAGGAATCGTTTCATGGCAGCATCAGAATAGGCCCAGCTCCTGCAACTTGGCTTCGAGCGAGGGCATGTCATGGAAAAGGATGTCGCGCGGCTTGGCTCCCTGCTGGCGGCCGACGATGCCGGCACGTTCGAGCTGCATCATGATGCGCCCGGCACGGTTGAAGCCCACCTCGTAGTTGCGCTGGATCATCGAGGTCGAGATATTGCCGCCCGAAACGGCGTCGCGGGCGATCTCGGCGAAGAGCGAATCGTATTTCACGGGGGCGGAGTCCTCGCTGCCCATGCTCCCCGAAGAATCGCCCGTATCGGGCGTATAGTCGGGCAGCGAATAGGCCGAGGTATAGCCCTGCTGCTTCGATATATACTCGACGATGCGTTCGACCTCCTTGGTTTCGACCAGCGCGCACTGGATACGGGTCAGTTCCCCGTCCTTCGAGAAGAGCATGTCGCCGCGGCCGATAAGCTGGTTGGCCCCCGGCTGGTCGATGATCGTACGCGAGTCGATCATCTGCATCACGCGGAAGGCGATACGCGCGGGGAAATTGGCCTTGATACCGCCTGTGATGACCTTCACGTCGGGGCGCTGCGTGGCGATGATCAGGTGGATGCCGACGGCACGCGCCTTCTGCGCGAGGCGCATGACGGGCCCCTCGACCTCGCGGGCGGTCATGATCAGATCGGCGAACTCGTCGACCACCACGACGATATAGGGCAGGTAGCGGTGCCCGTTGAGCGGGCTGAGCCGCCGGGCGGTGAATTTCTCGTTGTACTCGGCAATATTGCGCGCCCCGGCTTTCTTGCAGAGTTCCAGGCGGCTGTCCATCTCCGTGCAGAGCGAATTGAGCGTGTAGACCGCCTTCTTGGGGTCGGTGATGATGGCATCGTCCTCGGACTCCATCTTGGCGAGGAAGTGGCGCTCGATCTTGGCATAGAGCGAGAACTCGACCATCTTGGGGTCGATCATCACGAACTTGAGCTGCGCGGGGTGCTTGCGGTAGAGCAGCGAGGTGATGATGGCGTTCAGCCCCACGGACTTACCCTGTCCCGTGGCGCCCGCCACCAGCAGGTGCGGCATCTTGGCCAGGTCGAACACGTAATTCTCGTTCTGGATCGTACGGCCGATCACCACCGGGAGCTCGGCCTTCGACTCCTGGAAACGCAGCGAACGCACGGCGGAGTACATCGACACCACCTGCTTGTCGCGGTTGGGCACCTCGATGCCGATGGTTCCCTTGCCGGGGATAGGGGCGATGATGCGGATACCCAGCGCCTTGAGGCTCTGGGCGATGTCGTTTTCGAGCCCCTGGATCTTCGAGATCTTGACGCCCTGCGCCTGCACGATCTCATAGAGCGTCACGGTGGGGCCGACCGTGGCCTTGATACGCTGGATGGGGATGCCGAAATTGCGGAGCGTATCCTCGATCTTGGTCTTGTTCTCGAAAATCTCCTCGTCGCTCACTTCCGAGTCGGAAACATAGTCTTCGAGCAGCGTCACGGGCGGCTTGTGGTAGTTCACGAGGTCTTTCAGCGGGTCGTAGCTCTCGGTCGGGATCGCCTTTTCGTCTACCAGGCGGGCTTCGTTGGCCTCGACGGTCACGACGACGCCCCCGGCAGGGACGGGTATCTCGGTAAACGGCCCGTCGGGGAGCGGCTCCCCGGATACAGGAGCGGCAGCGGAGGGCATCCCGGCAACAGAGGGCATCCCGGCAGCCGGGGCCGGTGTCCCGACGGGGTCTTCCCCGCCCAGGGATAATTCGGTGAAAGGTTCGTCGGACACAGGCGCAGCAGGCCGGACAGCAGTGCCGGCGGCAGGACGCACCGCGGGGCGTTCCAGCTCGACAAGCCCGCTGGGGCCGATAACCAGCCGGCCTTCGGGGCGCGAAAGGTCGACCTCGGTAAACTCGCCGTCGTCATCGGATGCGGCGGCCTCTGCCGCCTGCGGGGCTTCGGGCACAATGGGCATGCCGTCGGGGCCCAGTTCCACGAACGGATCGTCGTCCGCATCGCGGCGGGCGGCCTGCGGGGCGGCGGTAGTCCCGGCGGCAGCAGGCCCGGGAGTACGTGCGGCGCGGGGCATTTCCGGCACCGGACGCTGCACGGCCAGTTCGGGTTCGGGACGGCGCACGACCACCTCGGGCTCCGCCTTCACGGCAGACTCCACGGCCGGAGTGTCGGCCGACCGCTTGGCAGGCCTCTCTCCGGGATTCCCGACGGATTCCGCGGCTACGGCAGCCGCATCCCCGGCGGCATCGGACGGTTGCCCGTGCGCGTGCACGACCTTATGTTTGACGATCTCTACGATCCTGCCGCTCTTGTCGACCATGACGTTGCCCGCACGGTTGACCTTGTTGATGAAATTGCGGTTGATGAATACCCCCGTAAGGATCCAGCAGCCCAGCAGCAGGATCAACGTCCCCAGCACCCCGATATGCGTGCGCAGCAGCGCCGCGGTCTCGATGCCGAAGGCACCGCCCCACCCCGTCGAACTGCAAAGGCTCCACTTGTCCGAGAAGGCGAAGCCCAGCGTCAGCGAACTGAGGATCAGGACGAGGAAAAGCGAGAGGATCGAATGGTTGAACAGCAGCGGGCGCTGGCGGATGACGCGCACGCCGACGAGCAGCACCATCACCGGGATCAGGATGCCGGATACGCCGAACGAGTTGTCGACCAGCATGCGTCCCAGCCTGGCACCCGCCCAGCCGCAGAGGTTTCCGGGCTCGACGCCCAGCGTGGCACGTTCCTCGGGCGAGAGCAGCAGTCCGCTCTGGTCGGCCGACCAGGTGAAGAACGAGAACAGTACGGCCGAGGCGGCGAACAGCCCGATGAAAAGCAGCAGCAGGCCCGCGACCCAGCGTGCACTGTCGCTGTTGGAACGCTGGACTTTCTGCCGTCCGTTGGGGGATGAGGATGTATTTTTAGATGCCATCTGTGTTGCGCTTGATTTTTATCAAGCGAAGTTACGCATTTTTTTTGACATTTCGGAGCCGGCGCCGACTTTATTGAAACCGGAACCGTATCCGGCGGGCATAATTGCAAATAAATCGTTATCTTCGCACACGTTTCAGCAGGCTGCGGCCCGCATGGGAAGGCCGGCACTCCGCACGGCGCCCGTAAACACGCCACGCCTGCGCGACATTTAAGGATATATTGCGCACCCACTAAAAACCGAATGAAGAAAATGATCCGGAACACAGGACAGAAGGAACACATCGTATGGCTGGACGTCATCAGGCTGGCTGCCATACTGATGGTGATCGGGGTTCATTGCATCGACCCCTTCTACATTTCGCCAGCCATGCGGGGCATCCCCGAATATACGCACTGGGCGACCGTCTACGGTTCGCTGTTCCGCCCTTCGGTGCCGCTGTTCACGATGATGACGGGCTTACTGCTGCTGCCCGTGCGGCAACCGCTGGGGACATTCTACAAAAAACGTATTTTCAGGATCCTTTTCCCCGTGCTCATCTGGTCGGTACTCTACAACATGTTCCCCTGGTTCACGGGGGTGCTCGGGCTGCCGGAAAACATCATCGGGGATTTCTTCTGCTACACGCAGGGGCACGAATCGCAGGCGCTGGGCGACTCGCTCAAAGACGTAGCGATGATCCCGTTCCAGTTCAGCTTCAAGGAGAACCACATGTGGTACATGTATTTGCTGATAGGGCTCTACCTCTATATGCCGTTCTTCTCGGCATGGGTCGAAAAGGCGACCCGGAAAGAGATGCGGGCCTTCCTGGCGATCTGGTTCGTCTCGCTCTTCCTGCCCTACATGTCCGCATACATAGCCCCCTATTTCGGGGTCGGGTACCTGTTCGGCGAAAGCACCTGGAACGCATACGGGCTGTTCTACTATTTCGCGGGGTTCAACGGGTACCTGCTGCTGGGGCACTACATGAAGAAAGGCAACGATTGGAGCATGGCAAGGACACTTGCGACCAGCGTCATACTATTCGGAGCCGGATATTGCATCACCTACACCGGATTTGCCGCGGCAGCGGCCGACAGCATGTCGACGGAGGCGGACATGGAACTTTTCTTCACCTTCTGCAGCCCGAACGTGGCGATGATGACCGCGGCGGTATTCCTGCTGATGCAAAAAATCCGCATCCGGCGCCAGACCATCGTCAGGCTGCTCGCCAACATGACCAAATGCGGGTTCGGGATCTACATCGTGCACTATTTTCTGGTAGGGCCGTTCTTCCTGCTCATCGGCCCGTCGTCGCTGCCCATCCCGCTGCAAGTCCCCGTAATGGCAGTATGTATCTTCGCCGTCGCATGGGCATTTACGGCACTGGTATATAAATTATTGGGCAAAAAGGCCGCTTACATCATGGGATAGCCCGGCCGCGGGAGATATTCCAACGAGCCGGCGGGCTGCATCCTTTTCGGAGTGCAGCCCGCCGGCTCGTTGGAAGGCAGGTCAGACCGACGCCTGCGCCTTGCGTTCCAGACGGAGGCGGTAGGCCTCGTCGGCAAAGGTGCGGAACGTATATTCCGCGCGGTGGGCGGGGTCAGCGCGCAGGCCGTAACGGTCGAGCAGCTGCACGACGCGGCGGGCGACGGCGGGCGACGGGTCGACGACCGTGACGCCGCGGCCCGCGAGGACACGTTCGAGGACGGGCAGCAGGAAAGGATAGTGCGTGCAGCCGAGCACGATCTGGTCGGCCCCGTGCTCCAGCATCTCCGCGACGGCGGCACGGACGGTAGCCTCGGCCTGGGGCGTCGCCTCCAGATCGTTTTCGACCAGTTCGACGAAGCCCCGGCCGGGTGCCGTGACGAGGTCTACGCCGTCGCCGTACCTGGCCGCCGTGCGGCGAAAGAGTTCGCCGTCGAGGCTCCGTTCGGTGGCCAGCACCCCCACTACCCCGCTGCGGGTCGCCAGGCAGGCGGGTTTCACGGCCGGCTCCATGCCCACGATCGGCATGGGGGCGTATTTCTCCCGCAAAAAGTCGATGGCGGCGGCCGTAGCGGTATTGCAGGCCACGACAACCAGCTTGCAGCCCTCTGCCACGAGGCTGGCGACGGCCTCGTCGGCAAGGCGTTCGACCTGCGGGCGGGGACGCGACCCATAGGGGCAGTTCTTACCGTCGCCCAGGTAGACGAGCGACTCCGCAGGGAGCGCACGGCGCACCTCGCGCCAGACGGTCAGCCCGCCCAGCCCCGAATCGAAAACACCGATGGGTGCGTTATTTGAAAGTTTATCCACGTCTTTCAGGAGTTGCAGAATATCATCGTCCGCGGCACGGCCGCGTCGTATCGTTCGCTGCGGTTTCCGCTACCCCGGGTACTCCCGGGGCGGAAGCCGCAGGGATTCTCTAATTCAGGCCGAGCTGCCGCAGGATATGCTCCACGACCTGGTCGTCGGACATCGCATCGCAGTCGACGACCAGCTGCGCCTGCGCATAGAAGGGTTCGCGCACGGCCATGTCCCCCTCCATGAACGCCACCAGCCCGGCATCGTCCAGCCCCCGCAGCCGGGGACGTTTCCGGCGCCCGTAAGGGCTCAGGCGGCTGGCGATCTGCGCCGCGCTGCGCCGCAGGAAGACGGTATGCCCCACGCCGTTCATGCGCTGCATGTTATCGCCCCACGTGGGGAGCCCCCCGCCCGTTGAAACCACGGCTTCGCCGCCTGCTGCGATCGCCCGTTCGAGTGCCTCACGCTCCGCTTCGCGGAACCGCGCCTCGCCTTCGTAACGGAAGACATCGGCGACGGAGGCTCCCGCCTGCTCCTCGACCAGCGTGTCGGTATCCACGAAACCGATGCCCAGCCTGCGCGCCAGCTTGCGTCCGAGGGTGCTCTTGCCGCATCCCATGTAACCGATCAGGAAGAGGGGTTTCATCGCCGGCAGGTCAAAACAGGTTCAGTTGTTCGGGGTCGATCACTTCGTCGACGTCGCCCCTGGCGCGTTCGATCTCGAACTCCACCCCGCCCGCCGTAGTTCCCGTACGGGGCAGCCCGTCGGGCCGGGCCGGGGTTTTCTTCGCCCCGGAAACCTTCGCAGCCGCAGCGTCCTTCGCAGCCGGCTTGTCCGCCCCGGCTGGTCTGTCTTGCGCAGAGGCGGCAGTACCGGCAGCAGCACCCGGGGTTGCGGGATTTTCCGCGGCGGCAGAAGCCGGAGCAGAAGCAGAGCGATCCGGGATGGAAGAAGCGGCGGAAGAAACCGAATCCGCGCCGGAAAGGGCCGCGGCGTCGATAGTGCCGCGATCAGCCGCATCGCCGTTCGAACCGTCGAACGCACGGTTATCCGCACCGCCCGACGCACCGTTACCGGAACCGGCTTTCGCACCGCCCGACGCACCGCTGCCGCCGGAGGGCGCATCGTCGGAACCATCGTCGCCGCCGTCGTCGTCCGAAGGTTCGGGCTCGGGCGGCAGTTCGGGTTCGATGAAGCGCAGCGTAGCAACCTCGTAGGTCGTCAGGCGCTTGCCCTTGGCGCGGTGGCTCTTGACGCCGACGAATTCGTCGACGTCGACCTCGTCCGCGGGACGCGACGCATGCGCCCCCTTGTAGGTGATTTCGAGTTTGGCGCCCGTGCGTTCCGTCACGGCGACCAGGTCGGCCTGTCCGTCCTCGTCGAGGAAGAACTGCATCTTGTCGCTCATCTCGGCCGTAAAGCGCTTCATGTAATAGAACTGCTGCGAGCGGTCGTAGTAGCAGACGCTGTAAACGCGGTCGGGCTCATAGCGGCTCACGCGCACGGTCTCGTCGGGGAAATGCTGCCCGAGGTCGTAACCCGTGATATAGTACTGGTTCTTCGACGTCCAGACGATGATCCGGTCGTCGCCCTTGAACTCGCCCAGCAGCTTGCCGCGGCCGTCGGCGTTCAGGCGGCGGACATCCTCGTCGAACCAGACGTTCTGGCCGCCGAGCGTCGAGGTGCCGCGCTCCTTGAGGACGATCTTGTGGATGCCGTAGCGCGAGAAGAGGTTGCCCTGGCTCTGGCGCCCCTTGATGGCGAGGGTCGAGAAATCGAGGTCGACGATCACCTTTTTCAGGCGCGGACGGGGCTTGAAGTAAACCTTCAGCACCTCGGCCTCACCGTTCGGATTGACAGACATATAGAGTATCTCGCTCTTGGGCGTGCCCTTGGTGATGTCGTACTCCTTGTCGCGCGTGATGGCCTTGATGGCGCAGCGCTTCATCATGATCGGGCCGTTCTTGCCGTCGCGGTACAGCACGTTGTAGATCGTGCGCTCGTCGTTGCGCTTGAAGACCCCGATGTAGTAGATGCCCTTCTCGAAGAAGGCCTTGTCGCTCACCTTGGTGATAACGTAGCGGCCGTCCTTCGTGAAGACGATCACGTCGTCGATGTCCGAGCAGTCGCATACGAATTCGGCATCCTTCATCGACTTGCCGATGCCGAAGAAGCCCTCGGCGCGGTCGACGTAGAGCTTGGCATTGGTCACGGCGACCTTCGTGGCCTCGATGTTGTCGAACTCACGCAGCTCGGTGCGGCGCTCCTTGCCCTTGCCGTACTTGTCGCGGATACGCTCGTAGTAGGCCACGGCGTACTCGGTGAGATGGTCGAGGTCGTACTGCGTGGCCTTGATGTCCTCCTCGATCTGACGGATCTCGTTGTCGGCCTTGTCGCTGTCGTAACGCGAGATGCGGATGAACTTCAGTTCCGTCAGGCGCTGCACGTCGGAGAGCGTGACCTCGCGACGCAGCCGTTTCTTGAATGGCTCCAGCCCCTTGTCCACGGCGGCGTAGGCCTCTTCGCGACTCTTGCAGCCCTCGATGAGCTGGTAGAGCTTGTTCTCGATGAAAATGCGTTCGAGCGACGCGGCATGCCAGGCTTCGTTCAGTTCGCCGAGCCGGATCTCCAGCTCGCGCCCCAGCAGCCACTTGGTATGCTCGGCCGAGCGGCGCAGGATCTCGCTCACGCCCAGGAAATGGGGTTTCTCCTCCCAGATGACGCAGGCGTTGGGAGCGATCGAAACCTCGCAGTCGGTGAAGGCGTAGAGGGCGTCGATGGTTTTGTCGCTCGACTCGTCGGGCGAAACCTGGATGATGATTTCGACCTTGTCGGCCGTATTGTCATCGACCTTCCTGATTTTGATCTTGCCCTTGTCGTTGGCCTTGATGATCGAATCCTTGATCGACTCGGTGGTCGTGGTATAGGGGATTTCGGTGATGGCGAGCGTGCGTTTGTCGATCTTCGAAATCTTGGCACGCACCTTCACCGCCCCGCCCCGCAGGCCGTCGTTATAGCGGCTCACATCGGCCATGCCGCCCGTCGGGAAGTCGGGATAAAGCTGGAATTCGCGCCCTTCGAGGTGTGCGATGCAGGCATTGATGAGCTCCAAGAAGTTGTGTGGCAGGATCTTCGACGCCAGACCCACGGCGATGCCGTCGGAGCCCTGCGCCAGCAGCAGCGGAAACTTGATCGGCAGCGTGACGGGTTCCTCCTTGCGGCCGTCGTAGGACAGCATCCACTCGGTGGTTTTCTTGTTGAAGACCACTTCGGAGGCGAACTTCGACAGGCGCGCTTCGATGTAACGCCCCGCGGCGGCCTCGTCGCCCGTGAGGATATTGCCCCAGTTACCCTGGCAGTCGATCAGCAGGTCTTTCTGCCCCAGCTGCACCAGTGCGTCCTTGATCGACGCATCGCCGTGCGGGTGGTACTGCATGGTCTGTCCCACGATGTTGGCCACCTTGTTGTAGCGTCCGTCGTCGACGACCTTCATGGCGTGCAGGATGCGCCGTTGCACGGGTTTCAGGCCGTCCTCGACATGGGGCACGGCGCGTTCGAGGATCACGTACGAAGCGTAGTCCAGGAACCAGTTCTTATACATGCCCGTCAGTTTGCGCACGCCCCCTTCGTCCTGCGTCAGGCGGTCGAACTTGCCCGCCCTGGCCGGGGCGTCGGCCGCATCGCCGGCGGTCTGAGGGGTCGGGGCCTCTTCGTTGAGCGGCTCGTCCCGCCCGATGGTATCTTTTTCTTCTGCCATATTGCTTAGTTGATTGCGAGATCCTGCTCGACGATGTCCTCCTCGATGCGCAGGTTGTCGATGATGAAGCCCTGCCGTTCGTAGGTGTTCTTGCCCATGTAGAACTCCAGCAGGTCGTGGATCGGGTCGTCCTTGGTGATGCGAACCTTGTCCAGGCGGATGTTCTCGCCGATGAATTCGCGGAACTCGTCGGGCGAAATCTCGCCGAGGCCCTTGAAGCGCGTGATCTCGGCATTGGCGCCGCAGCGTCCGACGGCCTTCTGCCGCTCCTCCTCGGAGTAACAGTAAAACGTCTCCTTCTTGTTGCGGACGCGGAACAGGGGGGTTTGCAGCACGAACAGGTGCCCCTGGCGGATCACGTCGGGGAAGAACTGCAGGAAGAAGGTCATCATCAAAAGGCGGATGTGCATGCCGTCGACATCGGCATCGGTGGCGATGATCACCTTGTTATAGCGCAGGTTGTCCATCTCCTCCTCGATGTTGAGCGCAGCCTGCAAGAGGTTGAACTCCTCGTTCTCGTAGACCACCTTTTTGGTCAGCCCGTAGCAGTTGAGCGGCTTGCCGCGCAGCGAAAAGACAGCCTGCGTGCGCACGTCGCGGCTCTTGGTGATCGAACCCGAGGCCGAGTTGCCCTCGGTGATGAAGATCATCGACTGTTCGGCCAGCTCGTGCTTGTCGGTGCGGTGTATCTTGCAGTCGCGCAGTTTCTTGTTGTTGAGCGAAACCTTCTTGGCCGTCTCGCGCGCCTTCTTCTGGATGCCCGAGATGGCCTTGCGCTCCTTCTCGTTCTCGACGATCTTCCGCTGGAGCACCTGCGCCGTCTCGGAATGCTTGTGCAGGTAGTCGTCGAGGTGCTTGCCCAGGAAATCGACGACGAAATTGCGCATCGACACGCCCGGCTCGATCTCCTTGGAGCCGAGTTTGATCTTGGTCTGCGATTCGAAGACCGGGTCGGTGACCTTGACCGAAATGGCGGCGATGATCGACGTGCGGATGTCCGAAGGATCGTAGTCCTTGTGATAGAACTCCTTGACGGTCTTGGCGATGGCCTCGCGGAAAGCCGCCTGGTGTGTACCGCCCTGCGAGGTGTACTGGCCGTTGACGAACGAGAAATAGCTCTCGCCGTAGCCCGTGCCGTGGGCGATGGCCACCTCGATGTCGTCGCCCGAAAGGTGGATCGGCGCATAGAGCGGCTCTTCGGTCATGTTTTCGTTGAGCAGATCCAGCAGGCCGTTTTTCGAAACGTAGCTGTTGCCGTTGAAATTGAACGTCAGCCCCAGGTTCAGGTACGTATAGTTGCGCACCATCTGCTCGACGTATTCGAGGTTGTAGGCATACTCGCCGAAGACCTCCTCGTCGACGCGGAACGAGATGAAGGTGCCGTTTTTCTCGCGCACGCCGCTCTCCCACCTGTCGCTCACCTCGAGCCCCTTGGCGAAGGTCACCGTGCGGGCCTCGCCGTCGCGTACCGAACGGGCCGTGAACTCGCCGGAAAGCATGTTGACGGCCTTAACGCCGACGCCGTTCAGGCCGACGGTCTTCTTGAAGGCCGAGCCGCCGTACTTACCACCGGTGTTCATCTCGCTGACGGCCGCCGCGAGCGATTTGAGGGGGATGCCGCGGCCGTAGTCGCGCACCGACACCACCTTGTCCTCGATCGAAATGTCGATCTGGCGGCCGGCCCCCATGATGAATTCGTCGACCGAATTGTCGACGACCTCCTTGATGAGGACGTAAATGCCGTCGTCGGCCTGGGTGCCGTCGCCCAGCTTGCCGATATACATGCCGGGGCGCAGACGGATATGCTCCCGCGGCGAAAGCGTAACGATGGCGTCGTCGCCGTAGCTGTCGTTAGGATTGGTATTGAGTAAATCTGCCATAGTCTATTTTCGGTTTCGGATCTGGGCAAGGGCCGCGCTCATGGCGTCGTGCACCTCCTCCATCAGCACGTGCGTCTCGGTCGAGACAACCTTTCCGGCCGGTACGGGGGGCAGCACGCGGATGGTGATGCGGTTGCCCCAGTTGAACATCGCGTTCTTGCGGATAAGCGTCTTGGTGCCGTCCAGCACCACGGGGAGTATCTCCACACCCGCCTCCCGGGCCAGCGTGAAGGCGCCCGCCTTGAAGCGGTGTATCTCACCGTCTTTCGAACGCGTACCCTCGGGGAAGACGGCGACCGAAGCGCCGCGCGAGATCCACAGCTTGCCGTCGCGCACCATCTGCTCCAGCGCCTCGGAGGCGCGGCCGCGGTTGATACAGATGTCGCCGTGGAGGATAAGGTACTGCCCGAAGAAAGGCGTCTTGAAGACCTCGCGCTTGGAGACCCAGCGGAAATTGAGCGGGATGTAATAGAGCGTCGGGATGTCGATCACCGTATTGTGGTTCAGCACGATGACGTAGCTTTTCTTCCGGTCGACATGTTCGAGCCCCTCCACACGCTGCCGCCAGCGGGGCGGAATGGCGAAGAAGGTGCGCACCAGGATGCGTGACAGCTCGTGCACCACGCGGCGGCCCTTGTCGAAGGGATAGCACACGACCAGCGCCAGGGCCGACAGGATCATGAAGAAGGTGCACAGCAGCACCAGGAAGATATAATAAACCGCGCTTATCATAGTTTCAGCATTTTTTGCCGGGCATTCCCGCCCCGCCGTGCCTGCCCTGCTGCCGGATCGCGTCGGAAACGGCATGGCGGAGCGTTCGGAATCACATCGGGGGACAATGAGCCATAATAATTCAATCTGCAAATTTAGGAATTATTCGCGGGATTCCAGCCTCGCGGCGCACGATTTTTCAACAAAATTTCGACGACACCTATTTTATCGGGGACAGCCCTCCCCCGCTTTCCGCGGCGCAGAAAGCGTACGCCAACGACTATCCAGAGGAGGAAGGCAGACGGCGGCACAGAGGCGGGGATGGGGGCGGAGGTGCGGGAAACGGATGCCGACGGCAACACAGAGGTGGGGATACTGGCAGAGGCACAGAGAGGAGTGCGGGCAACGGCACAGAGAGCAATTTCCGACGGCAACACAGAGGGGGGATGAGAGCGGAGGTGCGGGAAACGGATGCCGACGGCAAAACAGAGGTGGGGATGCTGGCAGAAGCACAGAGAGGTATGCGGGCGGCAGCACAGAGAGGTGTGCGAGCAACGGCACAGAGAGGTGTGCGGGCTACGGCACAGAGAGCAGCTACCGATGACGGCACGGAAAGGTGTGCGGGAGGGGCACGGAGAGCGGATACCGACGGCGGCACAGAGGCGGGGATAGTGGCGGGGGCACAAAGGCGGAATGCTGACGGGAGGGGCGGGGCGCGGCAGCCGGCCGGCCGCCGCGGGTGATAGACAGCAAAGCGGGAGATTCCGTTTTGAATTTCCTGCCTTTTTTATAACTTTGCGCCATACATATTAGCGAAAGCTATTGTTTTTGGGTAGATAAAACGACCAATTTTAACGAAGCCAAGAAAACAGTAGTACTCCCGCGTCACGCGCGGGCTCTACCTGTTTGGCTTCGGGTGCTTGGTCGTACCCATCTACCGACAGAGGGGAGTCCGCGTTTTTTCATGCATGAACGGCCGCCCCTCCCCCGGTAAAGGATAATTTTTTCGTAAAATTTAGTACTATGCATTGCAAAGTATAAATATTTTTACATATCTTTGCCCCATCAACTAAAATGCAGTGCAGATTACAAACAACGACAGAATAGTATGAAAAAACTTATCTTCCTCATCGTAATACTGGCGCTGGCCGCCGCAAACGCATTCGCAGCCCGCATCTATCCGGCCGAGGGCCGCGTGGTGGACGAACAGGGACAGGCCGTGGAGTACGCTACGGTCGTGCTGCTGAAAGGCAGCGACCAGGTGGCGGGCATGGCCACCGACGACACAGGCCGCTTCGTGCTGAAAGTGCCTTCGGGCGAGTATACCCTGTCGGTACAATACCTCGGGTTCGACCCCGTCGTGCGGCAGGTGCGGGTCGAGGAGAACAACGACCTGGGCGAGATCGTGATGAAAAGCTCGACGACCCGGATCGAAGGCGTGGTGGTCAAGGCGCAGCTCATCCGCCGCGAGGCAGACCGCTTCGTGGTCGACGTGGCCAACGCACCGGCGGCGATCGGCAAGGACGGCATCGAGCTGCTGGAACGCGCACCGGGCGTTTGGATCGACGACGAGAAGATCTCGATAAACGGCAAGTCGGGCTCGAAGGTCTATGTCAACGACCGCGAACTGCGCATGGAGCCCGAGCTGCTGCTCACCTACCTGCGCTCGCTGCGCGCCGAGGAGATCCAGAAGATCGAGGTCGTACCGACGACGGGCGCCGACTACGACGCCGATTCATCGGGCGGCATCATCAGGATCACGCTCCGCAAACGCCGCGAGAACGGGTTGGACGGGTCGCTGTCGATGCGCACCACACAGAACGCGCGCCACCATTTTTATACGCCGAGCGGCAACATCAACATCCACACGGGCCGCCTCGACCTCTACGCCTCGGCATGGGCCGACCTGGGCAAGGACACGGCCGTCTCGGACGAACACACCGACTACACCACGGGCAATACGAACCTCACGTCCCATTCGGAAATCGCCGAACGCGACCGCAACTTCGGCGGCAGCATCGGCTCGGTATTCGAAATCAACCCCAAGCACAGCATCGGCGCCGAGTTCGAATACTGGCGCAACAACGAAAAGGGCCCGAACGACTCCTATACCGACTTCACGGACGCGGGTGCCGTAACCCGCACGGAAAGCCGCTACGGCATACACAACATCCGCGACAACTACTCGGCGACGTTCAATTACATCTACAAACTCGACACGCTCGGCTCGACACTCAAGCTGCTGGCCGATTATACGCGCCGCGCAACAAACGCCGACAACGACAATTTCAGCCGCATAACCTCCCCCGCGTCAGTCGTCGACTCGACCTACCGCGACAACTCGTCGAGCCTCTACGACATCACGACCGCCACGCTGGCCCTCGACAAGAAATTTTCGCCCCGCTGGTCGCTGCGCGCGGGCGCCAAGTTCACCTACAACGACATGCACAACGACGCGCTCTACGAATACGTGAAGGACGGCGCGTGGGTGCGCAACGACAACCAAAGCTTCACGATCAACTATACGGAGAACATCGCGGCGGCCTACGGCATCGCCTCGGCCAACCTCGGGCGCTGGAGCCTCGTGGCAGGGCTGAGGGGCGAATACACCCACACCCGGGGCAAGGGCGGCGACATCTCGCAGAACTACTTCAGCCTCTTCCCCAACGCGAACGTCTCCTATGCCCTGACCAAAGACGGGGCCTACTCGCTCATCGCCCAGTATGCCCGCACGATCGAGCGCCCGCGCTTCTGGAGCCTCAACCCGCAGCGGTTCCAGATCTCGGACTACACCTACCAGACGGGAAACCCCGAACTCGACCCGGCTTACAAGCAGGACATCAGCCTGACGCTGGTGCTCAAGCACAAGTACACCCTCACGGGCGGCATGACGATCCAGCGCGACGAGATACAGCAGACGATACGCCCCGACGCGGACGACCCGGCGCGCCTGTGCCTGGCGTGGACAAACTTCGACACGACGAAAAACTATTACCTCACGGCCAACGCACCGTTCCAGTTCACCAAATGGTGGACGATGAACCTCAACCTCACCTACATCCGGCAGGGGCAGCGCATCGACGAGCACAGTGCCGAAAAACATTACAACTTCTATTTCGTAAACAGCTCGACGACCTTCTCGCTGCCCGCGAAATTCTACATCGACCTGTCGTACCGGTTCCAGAGCCGCATGGACTTCGGCAACTGCTGGGTAAAACCGCTCCATTTCCTGAACGCCGGAATCAAGAAGCGTTTCGGCGACAAGTTCACCGCCTCGTTCTCGGTGCGCAACCTGATCGAGCGCCCGCAGCACATCGGCGCCCGCGGCGACGGGTTCGTGCGCATGGTCGACGTCAAACAGCAGTGGAACGACCGCAGCTTCACGATCGGGGTGACCTACAACTTCAAGTCGGGCAAAGCCTTCAAACGCAAGGCGGTCGAAGCGGGTTCGGCCGACGAGAAGAACCGCTTATAATAAGAAATTTCAGGGCCGATGATGCTTTCGGGTCGGCAACATTCTCAGGAGATACACAACATAAATTGCGTTCAAGACAACATCCGCAGCCTAAATATGCGAAAACCGATGCCCGGTAACGACATCAACTCGGGTTCCCGGAGTACAATCCGCCTTTCCATCGGGAAGGCAATCGACTTCCGTCGTAGTGATAATCGTGTAACAACAATCGTTTTCATTGTATATATCTCTGGTAGTATGCGTGTTTATCGTATAGTTATTATTACCGACTTCCCCGGCATCCAGTGATTCGTTTTGCGCCAAAGCCTCTATATTCGCAGCGATCAAACCCGATGTCGCTGCAAATTTGTAGCTTTTCACCAACAACGAACCAATAAATACAATAAAAGCAAATGCAAATACAACAAGAATAGGTTTCTTCATAATAGTAATTTATTTTAAGGGTTAGCGACGATATCGAATTCCAGCAGCAACGGATTGTCATTTTCCGATACTTTGGAAACCACATTCCGTACGATTTCATTATTCTGTATCCTTTTCAACCTGTCCGCAGATATTGCCATGATGAAATGTCCGTCTTTCGTGCTTATATCCGTCAGGAAAGGAAGTCCCATATCCCAAAGATTGCACAGAGATTCCTTTCCGCTTTCAATGTCCCGGATATACAGAGGCGGATAGTAGAATTGATTTTGCCAAAGCTGCCCCAATATTATACGCCCTACATGGAAAATCGACCGGAAACCCCTGAAATCATCTTTATCACCGGCTGCCCAAACCGGCAAGCCACTGCTGAATTCGTAAGGTATCTGCCACCCGGACTGGCCAAGTTCATGTACTTGACGGGAAAACCGCTGGTTGAATAGAACATTGCCGGAAGATTTGTAAAAGCTTCGGGGTTTGACTTCAAACCGATCATCGGATGACAAGTCGAATTCGGCCCGAATTCCGACCAGGGGATCGACCGTACCTTTTGTAATATCCAACACCCCAAGCCCCACGAGACCATCAGGAGTATGCATACCTCCGGTATATATCTTGTCCCCAACGACACAGATTTCCGTCATGGAACAGTTTATGCGGATCTCATCAAATGAAATATAGGCCGGATATGCATACTTGATTATCTTTTTACTGTATGCGCTTAATATAAACAGATCGCCGTTGTCACCCACATCGAAATCCTCTATACTCGCATATTCGCCTCCAGCTCTACCGATTTTGTCTATTTTGGTCAAATAGTGCCCATCGTAATCAAAAATAAAAATCACTTTCTGCCTTGAATCGAGTATATAGATGTAAGGGGCTTTGGATATGATTTTGTCGACCCTCGCAATTAACGATTCCTCGGTAGTTTCCAACGGGAATAAACGTGCGTTTTCAACGCGAAATGCACATTCCCGTTTATTTACGACGTCAAGATCAATTTGTTCGAACGCAGCAATCGGAGCATCCGATTTGCAACACGTACAAATAGTCATTATAAAAAACAACAGAAAACACCTTCCCATCTATCACATTTTTATACAAATGTAATAATATTATTTAAATATGCATTCAAAAAAAGCATATAATTATATCAATTTTACCGTTGTCAATATTATTTTCCAAATTATTTTATCATCAATTCAAACTATAATCTGAAATGAAACATGCTTCATCAATAATGACAGCAAAGCCAATATGGCAAAACCCTGATAATATGGATAACAACATTTCCTCATGGAAGTATTTGGGAAGCTCCGAAGACGAAAACTAACAGGAATCGGGGTGGTTCAACCTAAAGCACAGCAACATATAAATTACTCCATTACAAGGTGTTTCCACCTCACACAACAATTCGTTTATCCGGCACCACCTCCGGACAGGACGGTTACCGGCAGTCTATGCGCATGCGCATCCAAGGAGAGACTACGAACACTTACCAGTCTCCGAACTGAGGCCATTTCGCATTCGGCCGGCCACCCTGCAACAGTCTCGGGAAACGGGCAGACATTTGGCGAACATGTAAACCCCTCACCACGCACGGCGACGGGTTCGTGCGCATGGTCGACGTCAAACAGCAGTGGAACGACCGCAGCTTCACGATCGGGGTGACCTACAACCTCAAGTCGGGCAAAGCCTTCAAACGCGCCTCTCCCGGTTGACTGGCCGGGAGGGGCGGATTTCCTTTTTTCTACCTCAATATATCAGTCGAAAAAACAGATTTATTGCTCAATTCCAATGAATCGTATATTAATATTCCTATCTTTGTGTATGCTATGTTCTTTGCAGCAAAGACAAATGGGAATCCCAATTTAAATTCTTTTAATTTTAGACAAAATTATTTTACCCGACACAGAAACCGACTTTGAAAATAATAGAGGTAGTAAAGGTGGTTGGGCGCAATTCACAAATGTGCAAAATAAACTAATGAAAAATGAAACTCGAAGATCGAATAAAATTGTTGATACAACTTCTGAAAAGTAGAGGAATCCAATTTGAGAAAGGATTGACAAACGAGGAATTGATAACAGTCGAAGCAGGATTTGACTTAACATTTCCACCGGATCTACAAACATTATTATGTATGGAACTGCCTGTATCGAAAGGTTTTGTCAATTGGAGAAAAGCACTTTCATCAAAAGAATACGAAGATGAAGTATTCGACAAATTGAATCGGCCGCTTGAAGGAATGTTATTCGACATTGAGAATAATGCGTTTTGGGACGAGAATTGGGGTGAAAAACCTGAAATATTCGAACGGCAAAAAGAAATTGCGACAGAAAATTTCAAGAAATATCCGAAATTGATACCGATTTATTCTAATCGTTACATTCCGAGTAAGCCGCATGAGACAGGAAATCCCATCCTATCCGTACATCAAATGGACATTATTTATTATGGATTTGACTTAGCGACCTATTTTCGAAACGAATTTCATTTGAGACTGCCTGACAATTTTGAAATTCCACAAAGTCCGAAATATATTGAATTTTGGAGCGAGCATACAAGTTGAGAAACTACACCCAACTCGTACCGAGGATTCTCAAAAACTCCGCTAAAAGCTAACGATCTATCGGTTAAGCCAAATGGATGAAAACCTAAAATAGTATTTAATCGACCGAATAATTGTAAAATAAATTATTATCCGTATATTCGATTTAAATTATTTTACAACTGCAAACCCAAAACACATTGCGTCCCCGCTTTTCCCGGGTCTGAAAATCAAAAAACAAGGTCGACCATGATACGAAAAATTTTCGGGCTGCTCATTTTCCCGATTCTGGGCGCTTCCGTCCATACTTATGCCCAGGAGGAGTATGACCAGCAAATTTTCCAATACATCAACCAGGAAAAATGGTTCGATGCCAAATCCCTTTACGACACCCACGACGACGACCTGTCCGAGGTTATCCGCCTGATTTCCGGCGCATTCCTGGGAGCATATTTCAACAGGCCGGCCGAAGGGGTGGCCGCTGTCGAAGAGCTGCTGGCCAAATACGGCGGACAGCTCGGGGGACAAGCCGTCATGTACAGGATGCTGATGGCCAAAAACCTCGCCCCCTTGCGCGCCTATGCGAAAATGGACTCCGTATTCACCTATATGCTGGCCTACGACTCCCCCTACCTCGACGACCAAGCCCGGAAGGGGATTGCCTCGGGGCTGGAGCAATGCCGGAAAATAGCCCGGCTGCCCCGGATGGAGGTGATCGACCGCTCGCGGGAGGGTTCCCCCGGCACGGTCGGCATGGAGTTGGAGGACGGCCTATTTTTCCTGGACGCAGGCTATTGCGGCAAAAGCGTGAAAACCCTGCTGGATATCGGGGCCGAATATACTTCGATAGACCAGAGCCTGGCCGACGAACTGGGTGTCCGGATATTTCAGGATTCACTGCGGATGTCCCCGGCATCTTACATGAAACTAGGAATTCTCGACTCCCTGCAAATCGGATCCATCACCCTCAAAAACGAGATTTGCTGTGTCTTCCCCGACGGCCTGGCAGCACGGGATCGGGAAACGGCCGCCGATTCGGGCATCACACGGATCCGGGCGATGCTGGGGATTTCGACGCTCAGGAAGCTATCGGCCCTGACCGTGGATGTAGAGCACGGAACCATCACGTTCGACACCGGGAAGCAACCGCAAACCGGGATTGCCAACTTCATGCTGAAAGACAACATCCCCTACTTGTGGCTGGAACTGAACGGTATCCCGGCGATGATGCACTGGGACACGGGGATGAACGCCAAACCCCGCTTATCGGGCAGGTTCTATGCGGAACACGCATCGTCGCTCCCGGAACTGGGTTCTGTCCGCAAGGGGTCGGAAATAACCGCGGCCGGGGCAGCGGAATACAGTTACCATACACTCGGCGGCATTTGCGCGAAGATAGGATCGCGGGAGGTGATCCTGCCGGAGGTGCGGGTCGTTTTCGACACGGAGGACATGCATACGGCGGAGGTGGCCGGTTACGACGGGCAGATGAACAACATCGTCGATGTACGTCGGATACGGATCGATTTCGAAAACATGTGCGTGACGATGGAATGACGCCGGGCAATAACCGAAGGGCCGCAAACGTGGGTTCAAAACTCTCACGAATCAATTTATCTCTTATTCAAATCTCCTCATTTCGAATTTTTTATTTAATTGAGGAGATTTAAAAATAAAAAAGATTATGAATCGGATATCGGTTATTATTTCGGCCAGCATTATAATTATCTGTCTTATTAGTTGTGATTCGACACAATCTGCGGATCGTATCGACGAGAGCCGGGCTACTACAATTAAAATAGCCACAAACAACGGCACACCCGATTTGGACAGCATTGTCCGCAACCATAAATTCACCCGCCTCGAGACATCGGAAGAATGCCTTGTCGGCGAAGTTTATAAATTATCATGCCGGAATGAAAAGTACTACATACTGGATCGGCACCTGCAAAAAGCCCTGTTCGTATTCGACGAGGAGGGTAAATTCCGCAATCGTATAGGACGCAGAGGCCCCGGCCCCGGAGAGTTTATCGAACCGACGGATTTCATCGTATCGGATTCTTCCGTGACGGTGTTCGACATGTTCGGCCATAAACTTCTCTATTACAATCCCGACGGAACATTCATAAGATCGGTACGCCTGCCCTACTCAATTTATGAGATAGAGTCGGGCCGCGACGGTTCTGTCATTTATGCCGTCGGCGGGGATAATTCCAAATGCGATTCGCTGAAAAACTACGAATTGCTCGAGATAGGCCCCGAGGGGGATATTCGGGCAAAAGTCTATAAAAACAAGTACTCGATGGATTTCAGCAACAAATACGATTTGCAGGGCTTCGACGAAGATGTTATCTACAAAAAGGCATTCCGGCCGGCAGTATACATGCTCCGGGATAAAAATTTATATGCAAAATATATATTCGACATTCCTTCCCATGCACTCCCCGGCGACTATGAAAAACTGTGCAGGGGGGGGGAGAATTTCGAAAGGTTTATAAAACAATACAGGGACGAATACACCTATTTCAACGGTCAATTCTGGGAGACAGACCGTTATGCAGGAATCGGCATCACGGCCAAACGCATGCCCTACCTGGTGGTTTACGACAAGGATACGCACCGTACCGTATCGGGACTGGTCGGTATCACGTTCGGGGGAAACGAGCCAGACAGGAACGGACTGTTCGCCACGGTAATGAACGGCCCGGTAGACGTGGCCGAGAACCGGATTACAGGTGTGCTCGACGAAGCCAGGTTATCCCCCGGCATGCAAGCGGCATTGTCCGGCCAACGGGAGGAAACCGGCTATGCCAATCCGGTGATCGTCACGTTGGATTTGATGCCCTGAGTTATTCGAGCGCACCCAGTTCGGGGTCTACGAAACCAATATTTCGGTTCCAGCCCAAGCCGACCCGGCTGAATTCCCCGCCCGGCTTTCGATGGCAGGACAGAGCGCGGTGCGGTATATAAATTGCTGCATGATGGGAAAAACACCTCGTCATGCAGCAATTCTATTATCTGGCAGTCCTGTTCGTAGCGGGCGGCATCGGCTCGGCGCTCATCGTCGCGGCCGACCTGCGTACGCGCCGGCAACCGATGCGCATTATGGAAAGCGTATGGGTACTCACCGCCCTCTGGGCCAGTTTTTTCGGGCTATGGGCCTATTACGCCCTCGGACGCGCCGCGCGGCACATGCCCGTGCAAAACAACGGCACCGGAAAGCAAAAAGGCTCAGCGAAAATCAGTGAGCCGGCAAAAGGCGGCGGCATCGGGGAAACCGGGAACGAGCGGCAGGTCGACAGCGCCGGGCAGAAGGTAGGAAACGAAAAGCCCGGAACGGACGGACGGGGCGGAGGCTTGGGGCCGGAAGCGGCGAACGGGAAGCCCGGAACGGACGGACGCAAAGACATGTCCGTAGCGGGAGCGGATTTATGGAAGGTTTCGGAGCCGGAACGGGCCATGAACATGCCGGAACCGGGGATGCACGGGATGCAGATGGAGAACGGAACCACGACAGGAGTGGACGGGGCGGAAGATATGCCCGGAATGAAAGGGACGGCGCACAAAGCGGGCATGGCAGACGGGACGAAGATGTCCGGGACGGCCGGGCCCCGGGGTATGGAAGGCATGGACGGGATGGACGGGATGAGTGATATGCCCGGAATGAAGGGGCGGCCGCGGTGGCAGTCGGTCGTCTTGTCGACGCTCCACTGCGGGGCGGGGTGCACGCTGGCCGACATCGTCGGCGAATGGTTCCTCTTCTTCGTCCCGGTAGCCATAGGCGGAAGCATACTGGCTGGGACATGGGTCGTGGATTACCTCCTGGCCCTGGCATTCGGCATCGGGTTCCAGTACGCCGCGATCCGGGGCATGGAACGCACGCTCCCGCGCGGCGAAGCGATACGCCGTGCCGCCAAAGCCGACATACTCTCGCTCACGGCATGGCAGGCCGGCATGTACGGCTGGATGGCCGTGGCGATCTTCGCGCTCAACGGCGGTGAGGCAATGCCCCGCACCTCGTTCGTATTCTGGTTCTCGATGCAGGTCGCCATGGCATGCGGATTCCTCGTGGCGCTGCCCGTAAATATCCTCCTGATCCGGGCCGGCATAAAAAAAGGAATGTAGCCGCACCGCATCCCCGGCGGCCGGCCGTGAAATTTACGCGGCTTTGCCCGAAAACTCCGATTTAATCGTTACCTTTGCGCCGACAGCGGAAAAACCGCGACGAAACGTAATTTCAGGTATACACAGGAAAACTTTATGGAAACAAGCACCAATTACAGCAAGACAGCCGGCGTGCGCAGGGCTGACAAGTCCGAGAACACCACCCTGTTCCGCAACGTCTACCTATGGATGACGATGGCCCTCTTCATCACGGGCGCAACGGCCCTGACGGTCTCCGACTCGCCGACGCTGCTCAATGCCATCTTCGGCAGCAAAGTCGCATTCTTCGGCCTGATCATCGCCGAACTGGCGCTGGTCATCATCCTCTCGTCGTTCATCTTCCGCATGTCGTTCCTCACGGCAACGCTGATGTTCATCGCCTACTCGATCCTCAACGGCGCGACGCTGGCTTCGATCTTCCTGCTCTACACCGCATCGTCCATCGCATCGACCTTCTTCGTGACGGCCGGCACGTTCGGCGCCATGGCGCTGTTCGGGTATTTCACCAAGCGCGACCTCTCGGGCATCGGGAACATGGGTTACATGGCGCTTATCGGCATCATCATCGCAACGGTGGTGAACCTTTTCCTGCGCAGCGAAACGATGATGTGGGTGATAACCTACATCGGCGTGCTGGTGTTCGTCGCCCTCACGGCCTATGACACGCAGAAGATCAAGAAGATGGTGATGAACGCCGAGGTCGTGGACGAATCGACGCAGAAAATCGCACTGCTGGGATCGCTGACCCTCTACCTGGACTTCATCAACCTGTTCCTCTACCTGCTCCGGATTCTCGGAAGCCGCAAGTAGTCAGGCACCGACAACACAAAAGGGACGGGATACGCTGGCGCGTCCCGTCCCTTTGCTTTCTACCCCGGAGCCGGGCTAAAACTGCACCCGGGGTGCGGTTTCGGTGCCTTCGGCAGCCTCGAAGTAGGGCTTCTGCCCGAACCCGAACAACTTGGCCACCAGGTTGGCCGGGAAGCGGCGCACGGCGACGTTGTAGGTCTTGGCCACTTCGTTGAACTCCTTGCGGGCCACTGAAATACGGTTCTCGGTGCCTTCGAGCTGCGCTTGCAGTTCGAGGAAATTCTGGTTGGCCTTCAGGTCGGGATAACTCTCCGACACGGCGATCAGGCGCCCCAGCGCCGAGCGCACCTGCGCCTGCGCCTGCTGGAACTCGGCGAGTTTCTCGGGCGTGAGGTCGTCGGCCGAAAGGTTGATCGAGGTGGCTTTCGCACGGGCCTCGGTTACGGCCTCGAAAGTCTGCGACTCGTGTGCGGCATAGCCCTTGACCGTGTTCACCAGGTTGGGAATCAGGTCGGCACGGCGCTGGTACTGCGTTTCGACATTCGACCATGCGGTCTTCAGCCCCTCCTCCTTATTGACAAATCCGTTGTACGTTGCGTAGAAGAAGATCACCACGACGGCGACGACTCCAATCCAAATCCATTTCTTCATAATATAAAGTGTTTTAAATTTATTCCAATCTTATCCCGTCGGGGCCGGGAAAACCATTCCGGCCGCCCGCAAAGCCAGCCTTTGTCCGGCAAACAGCCGCCCGCAACCGGCAAAGCCGCCCGGCACGCCCTGCGGCCTTTACCAGCGCGAGCCGGCACCGCCGCCACCGAACGAACCGCCGCCGAAACCACCGCCTCGCGCCCCTCCGCCGAAGCCGCCGAAACCACGCCCCCCGATGATCGTGCCGCCGCCCGCGCCGCCGCCGAAATTGTCGTCGCGCAGGTTTTTGGCCTGCCGTTTGACCACGGCGCCGCAATTCGAGCAGACGTAGGTATATTCGACCAGCCGGTAGTTGGGCGTCACCTTCAGGATGTCGCTCGACTGCTGCCGGAGTGTCAGTTTATGGCATTTCGGGCAACGCTTGCGGGCGTAGTAACCCAGCAGGATCACGCCCATCGGCACTACGACGAACCCGGTGACGATCAGGAAAACCGCCCATGCGGGCAGCTCGTCGCCGCCCGTATCGGCACCGCCCAGATCCAGTTCGCTCCCCTCGAGCAGCTGCGACACGGCTTCGACCCCCTGCACCATGCCGAGGCTGTAATCGCCCTGGCGGAATGCCGGGAGCATGTATTTGAGCTGGATGCGCTTGCAGATCGCATCGGGCAGCACGCCCTCCAGCCCGCCGCCCGTGACGAAACGGATCTCGCGGCGGTCTTTGACCAGCAGGATGCCCAGCCCGTTGTCGTTGCGGGCCTGCCCCACGCCCCACGCGGAGAAGAGGTCGATGGCGAATTCGAAGACGTCGCCGCCCGCGATGTCGTCCACGGCGACCACGGCGACCTGGGCGACGGCCCGCTCGCGCAGCGCCGCGCACAAACGGTCGATATGCGCCACGGCCTCGTCCGAGAGTATCCCGTCGGGGTTCGAGACGTAACGCGTGCGGTCGGCGCGCTGGACATTGGGGATGTCTTCGACGCGGTAGGTTTCGGCCTGTGCCGCGAGGCACGGGACGAACAGCAGACAGAGGAGAAGGAAGCGTTTCATAATCATGGGCAAAAATAGGAAAAATTCCATAAAAGGAACGCGACCGCGCAGGGATTCGTATTCCGTGGCGGATAAAAACGGTACGCCGGCCCCGAGCGGGCGTCCCGGGCCGGGTTTGCAGGCCGCAGCCGGGCATCGGGCGGGGATGCGGCCGCTGCACTCCGCGGCCGCAGGGGTCAGCGCGTCAGGATGCGGTAGCTCCACGGCGCCATATCCTCCTCGACATGCCCGCGCAGTTCGCAGGCAACGCCCGTCATGGCATCGGTGTACATGCCGGCATAGATGCCCGTGTAATAATCGGCATGGATGGCGTAGGGCGAGAGGTTCATCACGGCGACGACGCGGTTGCCCTTCACTTCGCGCACGAAGGTCATCAGGCAATCCTCGGCGTTGTTGCGTATCTCGACCATCTCGCCGCCCGCCTCCCCGGCGGCGAGCGCAGGGTTGGCATGCCGGAGCCCGGCCAGGCGGCGGTAGAAATCCGTGAACGAATTGGCCGCATAGGAGGGGATCGGGTCGCGGTCGAAGAAGGCGAACGAATGGTCGTAGCCGATCTCCTGCCCGGTATAGACCAGCGGCAGGCCGCGCGGCACGACGAACGTGAAGGCGGCCATGATCTCGCGGGCGTCGCCCATGCGCGTGAACTCCGAGCCGTTCCACGAATTCTCGTCGTGGTTGGAGGTGAACACCAGGCGCATGGCGGACTGCGGGTAACGGTTACGGTCGGCATAAATGTAGTCGCGCAGGGCGGTCACGCGCACCTTCTGCTGCGCCACGTCGTTCATCAGGTGGTGCATCTCCCAGGCATAGCAGGCGTCGAAGGCACCCGCTTCGAAGAGGTAAGGCTCCTCGGCCTCGGCCAGCAGGAACAGGTCGGGGTTCACCTTCCGCAGGCGGCGGGCAGTCTCATTCCAGAACTCCACGGGCACGAGCATCGCCATGTCGCAGCGGAAACCGTCGACGGCGTGCCGGCGCACCCAGAACTCCATGGCGTCGGTCTCGGCCCGCCACACGTCGCGGTTCGCATAGTTGAGTTTGGCGGTGTCCGTCCAGTCCCAGGGCACGGCGGGCGCCCCCGCGGCATCGCGCTCATACCAGTCGGCAGGCTTCTCGCCGACCCAGCGGGCGTCGCGCGCCGTATGGTTGGCGACCCAGTCCAGCAGCACCTTCATGCCCAGGCGGTGCGCCTCGGCGACAAACGCATCGAAATCCCCCATCGTCCCCAGCCCGGGGTCGACGGCGCAATAGTCGCGGATCGAATAATAAGACCCCAGCGAGCCCTTGCGCCCCTCGGCGCCGATCGGATAGACGGGCATCAGCCACACGGCGTCGATGCCCATGTCGCGCAGAAAACCGAGCTTCGCGGCGGCGGCCCTGAGGGTGCCTTCGCGCGTCAGCTGGCGCACGTTCATTTCATAGATTACAGCCTGGTAACTCCACTCGGGATGCAACATAATTTCCATATTTTAATGCGGAATCTGGATTCCGGGATGTCAAATGTACGCTTTTTTCCGGAAAAAATCCGGGCGGCGACCGAATCCGGTGCAATAGGGACAAAATAGCAAGGGGCACATGTAGGTTTATTTCACAAAAATTACTACCTTTGCGCACGATATAAAACGCCTTAGTAAAAATGAAGCATTACCGCCTCTTAGTCCCGGTCATCCTGGCCCTGCTGGTCTCGTCATGTGCCTCGCAGAAACGTGCCTGGTACCTGCAGGACGCGAACCCTTTTACGCCTGAACAAATCGCCGAAAGCGGCCAGATCCGGATCAAACCCCTCGACCGGCTGACGGTCGTGGTCAACAGCAAAGACCCCGAACTGGCAGTGCCGTTCAACTCATCGACCTCGCTGAGTTCCGTGACGGGAGTCGCCTCGTACAGTTCGGCGACCAACCAGTCGCTGCAAATCCGCACGGTGGACGAGAACGGCATGCTCGACATGCCCGTGATCGGGAAGATCGACTGCAAGGGAAAGACCCGCAGCGAACTGGCACAGGCCATCGCCGACAAGATCGTCGAGGGCGGGTATATCAACGACCCGTCGGTCAACGTGCAGTTCGCCGACATGAAGATTTCGGTCATCGGCGAAGTCGCCCGCCCGGGGCATTACGACGTCACGCGCGACAAAATCTCGATCTTCGACGCCCTGGCCATGGCCGGCGACCTGACGATCTACGGTATCCGTACGGACGTGGCCGTGGCCCGCGAAGTGAACGGCGTGCGCACGATCGAATACCTCGACCTCACGTCGAAAGACCTCTTCAACTCGCCGGCGTTCTACATCCAGCAGAACGACGTGATCTACGTCAAGCCCAATAAATATAAGGCACAGGCCGGTGAAATCAGCCAGAACCGCAACTTCTACCTCTCGCTCGTAGGTACGGCCATCTCCGTGGCGACGCTTATCATAACCTTAACCAAATAAGCCGGGCCATGACCGAATACAACAACCAGCAGCAACACCTGCAGAACGACGAGAACGAAAACGGCAGCGGCCTCACGCTGCACGACCTGTTACAGATGGTTCTGGCCAACTGGTACTGGTTCGCCTTGTCGGTGCTCATCTGCCTCGGCATGGCCTACTACTACCTGGCCAGCACCCCAAAGATATACAGCCGCACGGCCACCATCCTCGTAAAGGACAGCCGCAAGGGCGGCGACATGGAACTGGGCGCATTCAGCGACCTGGTAGGTTTCCAGAACCGCCGCAACGTCGACAACGAGGTTTACATCCTCCAGTCGCACAGGCTGATGTCCGAGGTGGTAAAGCGCCTCCACCTGACGGTCAACTACTCCGTACGGGACGGGCTGCGGACGCTCGACCTCTACGGCCGCTCGCCCATCGAAGTCGATTTCATCGACGACGACAACCAGCGCCTTTCGCTCGAGGTGACCGAGCTCGAGGACGGCCGGATCAAACTGGCGGACTTCGACGACAAGTACCTCACCAAGCAGGAGAAGCGCAGGGTCATCCGCGGTCAGTACGGCGATACGATCCCCACACCGCTGGGGCAGATGGTCGTACACAAGACGCCGTTCATGGACTCGACCTATGTGGACAGGCCCATCACCGTCACCAAGAGTTCGCCGATGGTCACGACGAACGCCTACCGCGCCACCGTGAAGAGCGACGTGGCCAACAAGCAGGCGTCGATCGTCACCATCTCGATGAACAGTTCCGTACCCAAGCGTGCCGAGGACGTGATCAACACGCTGATCGCCGTGTACGAAGAGGACGCCATCGCCGACAAGCGGCAGGTATCGGTCGTGACCAACGCCTTCATCAAGGAGCGTATGCTGGCCATCGGACGGGAACTGGGCGTCGTGGACAGCGAAATCGAGGGGATCAAGAAGAGCAACCAGATGATCGACATCACCTCGGAGGCTACCCGATCCATCACCGAGAGCAGCAAATTCAAGGTCGAAGGGCTTTCGATCGAAAACCAGATCAGCGTCGCCAACTACATCCGCGACTACCTCAACAACCCGACGCATGCGGGGGAACTGATCCCGATGGTCGCCTCGCTGACCAACAACGGGATCGTCGCCCAGATCACCGAATATAACGACGCCATCCTGCGCCGCCAGAAACTGCTCGAAAACAGTTCGGAGCGCAGCCCCGTGATCCAGGACATGGACAACGTGCTGGCTGCCGTGCGCCGCTCGATCATCGCTTCGCTCAACTCGCACGTCTCGACGCTCGAAATACAGCTTACGAACATGCGCAAGGAGGAGGCGCTGGCCAACCACCGCATATCCACCATGCCGTCGCAGGAGAAAGTCCTGCTCGACATCATGCGCCAGCAGAAGATCAAGGAGGAGCTGTTCCTCTACCTGCTCAACAAGCAGGAGGAGACGCAGCTCAACTATGCCGTCGCCGAAAGCAATTCGCGTACGATCGACCAGGCATACGGCAGCCCCAGGCCCGTGTCGCCCCGTTCGATGATCATCCTGGGCATCAGCCTGCTGGCCGGCCTGGCGATCCCCTTCGGCATCATCTACCTGATCGGCATGCTCGACACGACCATCCGCGGCCGCAAGGACATCGAAGAGAACATCAGCGCCCCGTTCCTGGGGGACATCCCCTTCCTCGAAGGAGAGAACAAGGGCGGCATCGTCGTCCGGGAAACCGGACGCGACGCGTTGTCCGAGGCTTTCCGCATCCTGCGTTCGAACATGACCTTCATGAACGTATCGTCGGGCAAGGAAATCAAGTGCGTGCTCTTCACGTCGTCCGACCCCCATGCGGGTAAGACGTTCGTGGCGATGAACCTGGCGATGACGCTCGCCATGGCCGGGAAGCGGATCGTACTGATCGACCTCGACCTGCGCCGCCACGCGCTCTCCACGACGCTGGGCCGCAGCAACAGCAAAAAAGGCATCACGAGCTACCTGGCCGGGACGCTCACCGACATCGGCGAACTGATCACGCCGATGGAGATACACAAAAACCTCGACGTGATCTGCGCCGGCATCCAGCCGCCCAACCCCACGGAGATGCTGCTTTCGGATCGCCTGGACAAGCTGGTCGCCGAGCTGCGGGAGAGCTACGACTATGTATTCATCGACAGCACCCCGGCCATGTCGGTAGCCGACGCGGTCATCACCGACCGGCTGGCAGACCTCTGTATCTATATCGTACGCGAAGGCGTGCTCGACCGCCGGCAGCTGCCCGACATCGAACGGCTTTACCGCGAGAAGAAATTCCGCAACATGTGCGTCGTACTCAACGGCACGCGCACCCGCCGCCACGGATACGGTTACGGCTATGGGTACGGATATGGCTACGGGTACGGATACGGGTATGGATACGACGATTACAAGGAGACCAGCTACCGCAAGCGCCTGAAAATCTTCTTCAGCAAAATCGGACGTAAAATAAGGAACAAGAAATAAATGGCTATACGCAATGCATTGATCGCCGTCGATTTCGACGGGACGGTCGTGACACACGCATATCCCGAAATAGGCGACGACGCCGGGGCCGTACCCGTACTGAAGGAACTTACGGACAACGGCTACCGCCTGATTCTCTTCACGATGCGCCACGGCAAGCTGCTCGACGACGCGATCCGGTGGTTCCGCGAGCGGGGAATCCCGCTCTACGCCGTGAACGAGAACCCTTCGCAGCAGCGCTGGACATCCTCGCCGAAAGTCCATGCCGACCTCTACATCGACGACAGCAGCCTCGGCTGCCCGATCCGGTTCGTGGACGGCGTGAAACGTCCCGTAGCGGACTGGACGCGCATCCGGGAGCAGTTGGTGAAGGAAGGTTTTCTGGACTGAGCCGCCGCGCCGCCGGTTGTGTGACGAAGGGGGGGGGCAAAGGGCTGACGAAGGGCTGACAGAGGAGCGCGTCAAGGCGAAGAGCCGGACAAATCCGGGAACCGGAGGAGCAGGCAAGGCCGGAAACCGGAGGAGCAGGTAAGGTTGGAAACCGGAGAAACAAGCAAGGCCGGAAACCGGAGATGCAGCCAACGCCGGGAGCCGGAAACGCGGACAAGACAGAAACCTGAAAAACGGATGCGGCCGGGAGCCGGCCAGACCGAAGGCAAATCAGGCTTTCCGAAGCCATTCGCGACAAGCGGCACTGCACAAGCAATAAGCAAAAGGCGGATGAAACATTAAGCAAAAGGGCGGATGAAAATATCCGCCCTTTTGTATATGCGATGCCGCAGCCGGCGATTATGCCCAGAGGTTGCGGGGATATTTGCCCTCGGCGATCATCTTCTCGATCGAGGCCACCAGCGCGGGTTTGTCCTCCTTATAGGTGACGCCGTGCCACTGCGCCGCAGAGCGGAGCACACGCAACGAGGCCGTGCCTTCGCCGATGAGTTTGTTGACCATCGTCGGGATGTAGAACTCGGCTTTGAGGTTCTCCTTGTTCCCGGCGAGCCACGTCTTGAAATACTCCCTGGAATAGGTAAAGAAATCGGGGGTGAAGCCAAAGAGGTTCATCGACACCGGCGTGTCCCCGGCCAGTACTTCGTCGGCGCCGCCGTCGTGGAAGACGATCCTGCCGTCGGGCATGCGTTCGATCTGCGTGCGCTCGACCATCGAGGTGAGGTTGCCCGCAGCATCCACACCGCAGACGCCGCGCGAAACGGTACCGTTGTCCGAAAGGGTCTTGTCGAGGTCGTAGGCGACCATGCAGTAGCGGTTCCGGCTCTCGCCCAACTGCGAAAGGTAGTCCCCGATGGTCTTGTAGGCTTCGGCACCGTAGAAGTCGTCGGCATTGATCACGGCGAAGGGTTCGCGGATGGCGTCGGCCGCCATCATCACGGCGTGGTTGGTGCCCCACGGCTTGACGCGCCCTTCGGGAACAGCAGCCCCCTGGGGCAGGTAGTCCAACTCCTGGAACACGAACTCCACGGCGATGCGGCCGCCGAAACGCTCCGCGGAGAAGACTTCGCGGAACTCCTTTTCGAAAGAGTGGCGGATGACGAAAACGACCTTGCCGAAACCGGCGCGGATGGCGTCGTAGACCGAATAATCTATGATGGCCTCGTTGTTGGGGCCGACCCCGTCCATCTGCTTGAGCGAACCGTAACGGGAGCCCATACCTGCGGCGAGGACGAGTAATGTAGGTTTTACCATACTTTTCAGCTGTTTTTTGCGTTGATTCTAAACGATCACAAAGTTAAAAAATTCGGCGCGTTCCGCAAAGGTTTTCTATGAAATTGGTTATCTTTGCATTCATAATGTCATAAACCGATGAGATTTTTCAAATCCATACGGGCATGGTGGCGCGGGCTTTTCCGCAAACGCCGTTTCAACATGCTCAATGCCACGGACAACAGCGAGGAGTGGCACATGCACCTCTCGCCGGCCAGCATCTTCGCGGCCTTCCTGTCGTTCGTGCTGCTGCTGTTCATCCTCATCCTGTCGCTGGTGGCCTACTCCCCGATCCTGGAACTGCTGCCGGGATACCGCACCGAGGCGGATCGTTCGCGCGAAAGCCTCGTGCAGAACATCATCCGGCTCGACTCGATGGAGCGCATGATGAACGACATGCTCACCTACAACCAGCATATCGCGCTGATCATGGAGGGCAAAACCCCCGTGGCGCGCACGCTCGCCACGTCGGACAGTACCCGCACCAGCAAGGTGCTGGTGATGCCCTCGCCCGAGGACTCGATCCTGCGGGCGCAGATGGAGGGCGACGGCCCGTACGCCATCGCGGGCCGCAGCGGCGGGTCGCGGCGTTCGGTACGCGAGGCGATCGAGCTGGCCAAACCCGTGGAGGGGATCATCACCGACCGCTTCGACATCCGCAACGGCAATTTCGGGGTACGCATCGCGGCGGCGGCCAGCGACCGCATCACGGCCATCGACAACGGCACGGTGGTGCTGAGCCTCTGGACGCCCGAGACGGGTTACATGGTCGAGCTGCAGCATGCGAACAACCTCCTCTCGGTCTACAAGGGGCTTTCGCAGTCGCTCGTCACCACGGGGCAGACCATCCGCGCGGGCGAGATGGTCGGCTACAACGCCGAGGCGGAAGAGGGCGAGGTGCGGCTTTTCGAATTCGAACTCTGGAACAACGGCAAGCCCGTAGACCCAGAAGGGTACATCGTATTCTGACGCACAGGCATGAAACAACGACTTGCAATACTGGGTTCGACGGGCTCGATCGGCGTGCAGACGCTCGACATCGTGCGTGAGAACCCCGCCTTATTCGAAGTGCGCGTGCTGACGGCCAACCGCAACTGGCAGCGGCTCGCGGCACAGGCACGGGAATTCGACGCGGACACGGCGGTCATCGCCGACGAACGCTATTACGGGCAGCTGCGCGATGCGCTGGCCGGCACCGACGTGAAGGTTTACGCCGGAGAGGATGCCGTGGCCCAGGTCGCGGCGGGCGGCGATACGGACGTGGTGGTCAACGCGCTGGTAGGCTACGCCGGGCTGGCGCCGACGGTGGCCGCGCTCGGCGCCGGGAAGAAACTGGCGCTGGCCAACAAGGAGTCGCTCGTGGTGGGCGGCGAATACGTGATGCGGCTGGCGGCCGAAAAGCGTGCCCCGATCCTGCCGATCGACTCGGAACATTCGGCCATCTTCCAGTGCCTGGCGGGCGAGCAGTCGCCCATACGGAGGCTCATCATCACGTGCAGCGGCGGCGCATTCCGCGACCTGCCGTGCGAAAAACTGGCCGATGTGACCGTGGAACAGGCGCTGCGCCACCCCCAGTGGGAGATGGGCGCAAAGATCACGATAGACTCGTCGACGCTGGTGAACAAAGGTTTCGAGGTGATCGAGGCACACTGGCTGTTCGGCACCCCGGTGGAGAAAATAACGGTGCTGCTGCACCCGCAGTCGATCGTACACTCGATGGTGGAGTTCGAGGACGGGGCGATCAAGGCGCAGCTGGGCACGCCCGACATGCGTATGCCGATCAGCTTCGCGCTGATGTACCCCCGGCGGGCGACCCGCCCCGGCGAGCGGTTCGACTTCATGGCGCACCCGCAGCTGACATTCGCCGGGGTCGACCGGGCGAAATACCCGGCGCTGGAGATCGCCTGCGAGTGCCTGCGCCGCCGCGGCACGGCGGCCTGCACGATGAACGGCGCCAACGAGGTGGCCGTCGCGGCGTTCCTCGGCCGCAAGTGCGCATGGCTGGATATCGTGCGTGCCATCGAGTACGCCCTGGGGCGCGCCTCGTTCGCCGCCGCCCCCACCCTCGGGGACTACGCCGAGGCGAACGACGAGGCCCGGCGGCTGGCTGCGGAATACTTAGCGTTGTAACCAAAAGACAGACATGGATATAATCATCAAGATCATTCAGTTTTTCCTCTGCTTCACCATCCTGGTGGGCATTCACGAATTGGGGCACTTCCTTATGGCGCGGGTTTTCAGGATCCGCGTCGACAAGTTCTATATCTTCTTCGACCTGTGGTTTTCGATCTTCAAGTTCAAGCGCGGCGACACCGAGTACGGGCTGGGCTGGCTGCCGCTGGGCGGATACTGCAAGATCGCCGGCATGATCGACGAGTCGATGGACAAGGAGCAGATGAAACAGCCCCCCAAGCCCGACGAATTCCGCACCAAACCCGCATGGCAGCGTTTTCTGGTGATGATCGCGGGCGTGGTGATGAACGTCCTGCTGGCGATCGTCATCTACTGCGGCGTCTGCTACACGTGGGGCGACAACTACTTCTCGAACGAGGACGCCAAATGGGGTTACAACTTCAACGAGGCGGGGCACAAGCTCGGCTTCGAGGACGGCGACAAGTTCGTGACCATCGACGGCGAACCGGTCGACGACATCAACAAGATACTCAATTCGCTGCTCATCACCGAAGGCGAGCGGAAGGTCGTCGTCGAGCGCGGCGGGAAGCACGTGGAGCTGACGTTGCCGCTGGACGAGCTGATCGAGATGCGCCAGGCCAAAGGTTACGAAGACCTCTTTACGCTGCGTGTGCCATTCCTGATCGACAGCGCGGTGTACGAATCGGCGGCGACGCTCAGGCGCGGCGACGAGATCGTGGCCATCGACGATGCACGGGGGCTGGAATACTCCGGCTACCAGCAATACCTCAAGACCCGGGCGGGCGGGGAAGTGACCCTGACGGTGAAACGCGAAGGCGACAGGCTGCTGCAGATCGCCGTCCCGGTGTCCGACCAGGGCAAGCTGGGCGTGATAGCACGCAACCCCTATACGCTGCGCACACAGGAGTACACCTTCTGGCAGTCGATCCCGGCAGGCATCGAAAAGGCCGGGAAAGTCATTTCGTCCTACTGGGAACAGTTGAAGATGATCGTGCAGCCCAAGACCAAGATGTACGAGGAGCTGGGCGGGTTCATCGCCATCGGCAGTATTTTCCCCGGGGACTGGAACTGGGAGGATTTCTGGTTGAAGACGGCGTTCCTGTCGATCATCCTCGCGGTGATGAACATCCTGCCCATACCGGGCCTGGACGGCGGGCATGCGATCTTCACGTTCTGGGAGATGGTCACAGGACGCAAGGTGAGCGACAAGGTGCTGGAAGGCGCGCAGTACGTCGGGCTGGTCATCATCCTGTTCCTGCTGCTGTACGCCAACGGAAACGACATATACAGGTTCTTTATCAAGTAGGCATATGTTGCTGGGGCATGTACAGGACATGATCCAACGGCTCGCGGCCAACCGCCGCGAACGGCAGCCCCGCAGCAAGAAAGAGAAGATGCTCGACCTGCTGGGCAGGGATAGGGCCAGTCATCCGACACACCGGGAAGAACTCCCGCCCGAAACGGTCGAACGCGTCAAAGCCGAGATCCGGGAAGAGACCCGCCGGGAACGGCGCAGAAAGCGAGTCATCGGATGGATCGTGGTAATCCTGGCACTCGGGGCGGCGATTTACCTTATAATTTCGTACCTTAATTATAGCTCGGAGGGATTCCTCGGGGACGGACAATTCGAAACAGATGAAACTGGCAAACTGCGCCGAAGCATTACGGCGACACCATTTTGAGGTTGAAACGGTGAAGGACACCACCGAGGCGTTCGCGGTGCTGAAAGCCATCGCGGAGCGGGAACGGCCGGAAATAGTATCGTTCGGCGACTCGGAAACAATGCACGCCACGGGCATCGTCGGGTGGCTGCGCGGCGACGGACGCTGGAAGCTGCTCGACGGGTTCGACCCCGCGATGAGCTATCCCGAACGGTTGGAGATACGCCGGCAGGCGCTGATGTCCGACCTCTTCATCACGGGGGTCAACGCCATCAGCATGGAAGGCTCGCTCCACTGGCTCGACAAGGTGGGCAACCGCATCGCCCCGGTGGCGTTCGGGCCCCGCAAGGTGGTCATCGTGGCCGGACGCAACAAGATCGTCGCCGACCGTGCCGAGGCCGAGGAGCGCATCCGCACGATCGCCGCACCGCAAAACGTCGCACGGCACCCGGGATTCCGCACGCCGTGCGCCCGGACGGGCGTATGCTCGGACTGCAACTCGCCCGACCGCGTGTGCAACACGCGTATGGAGATGCTGCGGTGCTGGCCCGCAGGGCGCGTGCTGGTCGTGCTGATAGACCAGGAACTGGGACTTTGACAAATACCGGAAGGATGAAAGCCATAAGATACATAGCCATACTGATCCTCGCGGCGGCACTCGCGGCCTGCGGGGAGAAATCGGAACCGTACTACACGACAAGCTATCCGGTGAGCCGGGTCGAAGCCACCGTCACGCTCGGCGCAGCAGCAACGGCAACGGCCGAAGAAGAGCCCGAACCGGAGCCGGAACCCGAACCGGAACCCGAGCCTGAACCCGACCCGATAATCGAGGCCATACGCGCGGACGTGCTGGCCGAAGCCCCGGTACAGGCCGGGGGCGGTTACGTGCTCGAATTCCTCTACCACAACAGCGGATGGCTCTATATCACACCCGCACCGGACGCCGCGCCGATCACCGGGTCGTTCAACAAGGAACCCGACAAACCCGACCAGCTGCGGTTCTTCTACGAGGACGCCGACTACACCTATGCGGTTTCCTACTATTCGGAGGAGGGCAAGAGCCTCACGCTGCTGACCGTAGACCTCACGGCCAAATACCAGGCGCTCTACCCCACGGCCGGCATCACGAAGGTCGAAAGGCTGGAATACACGACGCACCCCTTCTAAGGGCTGCGAAGACCCTTTACAAACCGACAATACACCGATGGCAAAAGTCAAAAAGGCCTTTTTCTGCAAGAATTGCGGGTTCGAAGCCCCCAAATGGCTGGGGCGCTGCCCCTCGTGCGGCGAGTGGAACACCTTTACGGAGGAGATCATAGCCCGCGAAAGCGGTTCCGTGGCGGCCAATGCCGCAGGGCCGCTGCCCGCGGCGAAACCCCAGCGCGTAGGCGACATCCGCGAAAGCGAACACCGCCGCATAGACGTGGGCAACGGCGAGGTGAACCGTGTGCTGGGCGGCGGGATGGTGCCGGGGTCGCTGATCCTCGTGGGCGGGGAGCCGGGCATCGGCAAGTCGACCCTCTCGCTGCAGATCGCACTGGCGGCGAACGGGCTGAAAACGCTCTATGTCTCGGGCGAGGAGTCGGCCGAGCAGATCAAGATGCGCGCGGGGAGGATCGGAATCGGCAACGACGAATGCCTGATCTATCCCGAGACGCTGCTCGAAAATATCGTCAGGCAGATCGGCGAACACAGGCCCGACCTGGTGGTGATCGACTCGATACAGACCATCTATACCGACCTGCTGGACTCGTCGGCGGGAAGCGTGTCGCAGATACGCGAATGCGCCGCGACGCTGCTCAAGTATGCCAAGTCGACCGGGACGTCGATCTTCATCATCGGCCACATCACCAAGGACGGAAGCATCGCCGGGCCCAAGATCCTGGAACACATCGTCGACGTCGTCCTGCAATTCGAAGGCGACAGCAACAATATCTACCGCATCCTGCGCGGCATAAAGAACCGTTTCGGCGCGACGTTCGAAATCGGGGTGTTCGAGATGCTGGACAGCGGCCTGCGGAGCGTGGACAACCCGTCCGAGATCCTGCTGACGCACTACGAGGAGCCGCTGAGCGGCATCGCCGTGGGCGCTTCGGCCGACGGCGTGCGCCCCTACCTGATCGAGGTGCAGGCACTGGTGAGCGGCGCGGCATACGGTACGCCCCAGCGTTCGACGACGGGCTACGACACCAAGCGCATGAACATGCTGCTGGCCGTGCTGGAAAAACGCGTGGGAATGAAGATGTTCCAGAAGGACGTCTTCCTGAATTTCGCCGGCGGGTTCAAGGTCGCCGACCCGGGATTAGACCTGGCAGTGGTCGCGGCGGTGATCTCGTCGTACTACGACCGCCCCGTCGCCGAGGGGGTCTGCTGCGCGGGCGAGATCGGGCTTTCGGGCGAAGTGCGCCCGGCGCCCCGCACCGAGCAGCGCATCAGCGAGGCCGCGCGCCTGGGATTCAAACGCATCGTCGTATCGGGGTATCTGGGCAAGGGCGCCAAACGCCCCAAGGGGATCGAGGTCGTGACGATAAACAGCGTAGACCAACTGCCACGGGCGCTTTTTGTGGAATAGATTTTGCTCTTACACCCGTAAAAAGGAGTAAGAGATGCAAAAACGAATAGTCGTTCTCGGCGGGGTGGGTTTTATCGGCACGCACCTCTGCCTGCGCCTTCTGGAGGAAGGGCACGAGGTTTTCTGCGTCGATATCCGCGATGCGGTCAACTCGCCCCTGCTGCGGGGCGTATTGCAGCACCCCCTGTTCCGGTATGTACACCACAATATCATCAACGGGTTCAGTATCCGCTGCGACGAGATATACAACCTCGCGTCGCCGTCGCGCGTGCGCTACAACAAGGCGCTCCCGGTGGAGACGCTCCGCGTGAGCGTGCTGGGCGCCATAAACGCGCTCGACACAGCACGCACCGAACATGCGCGGGTGGTCTTCGCCTCGGCGGGAAACATCTACGGCATCGGGCAGCGCGACCCGGCGAGCGAACCGGGCAACTGCTGCTCGACGCACTACATCCTCTGCGAAGGCAAGCGCGCCGCCGAGGCACTGCACAGGGCATACCACAGCGAATACGACGTCGACACGCGCATTGCCCGCATATTCAACACCTACGGCAGCGGCGCCGACCCGATGGATCAGCGCGTGGTGATAAAGATGGTCGTGGCGGCCTTGCAGAACCGCGACATCGTCGTCAACGGCAGCGGGGAGCAGCTTCGCACGTTCTGCTGGGTCGAAGACCTCGTCGACGGGCTCGTCAGGCTGATGGAAGCACCGCCGTCGGCCGGGGCGGTGCGCACGGTGAACCTGGGCAGCAACCATGAAATCGCCATCCGGGCGCTGGCGGAGAAGATCGTGGCCCTGACGGGAAGCCGCTCGCGGATCGTGCACACGGCGGCACGGGCCGACGACGCAAGGCGGCGCACGCCCGACATCTCGGCAGCACGCAGGGAGCTGGGCTGGGTGCCCCGTACACCGCTCGCGGAAGGGCTGCGCCGCACGATCAGCTATGCGGAAAAGGAGTTGGCGGACAAGGCCTACGCCGGGGTCACATGGGCAGAGATGAACTGAAAAAGAAGATAGAATGACAACTACGGATTTTGATAAGATCATCTGGCGGGACGCGCTGACGTTCGTGGACTTTTTCGCCACATGGTGCGGGCCATGCCAGATGATGCACCCCGCCATCGACAAGTTCCAGCGGGAGATGAACGGCCGTGTGGATGTATACAAGGTAGATATCGACGACCGCGGAATGCTGGACGCAGTGCACCGCTACAACATCATGTCGGTGCCGACGCTCATGTTCTTCCGCCGCGGCGAAGTGCTGTGGCGCGAGAGCGGCCGCGTGGGTTACGACCATCTGGTAAACGTGCTGCGGGAGCTGGAAAAGCGCGAACAGGTGGCACAGCGATGAACTCCCGCGCGAAACAAACAATGCATGAAAGGGAGGCCTATGCCTCCAGACGCCAGGCGAGCTCCTCGTGGACGTAGTCTTCGGCAGGGAGCTTACCCAGAGAACCGGCTGCGCGGAGTACCGCCTGCCGGTTCTCCTCGTTTTGCGCCGCGACGGCCGCGAGCAGCGCCACCGCACCCTGAGCCGTAAGGCGGGCGGCGGGGACGGGATGCTGCGCCAGAGGCCGGGAGGAAACCTGCTGCCCGGCAGCACACGGGGAGGCGACATGCGGGTCTGAGGCCGGAGAAGCGCCTGGGGCGGCTGAGACAATTGCAGCGGAAAGGGTGTCGCCAACGGAAGAATCGCCGGGAGCAGGCGTGGCAACTTCCGGAGAAGAGGCCTCCGTAACAGAAGCATCAGAGACAAAGGCACCCGGTGCAACAGAGGTATCCGCAGCGGCGGAAATTGCGGCGGCGGTTGCCTCGGTCGTCGCTTCGGCCGGCGTTTCGACCGTCGCCTCGGCCGTTGCATTGCGGTGCACGGCTTCGACGGCCGGTGCAACCCATGAGGCCGTAAGGCGGGGACTGCGCGCGGCGGCGAGCAGGGCGGCATACTGCAACAACGCATCGGGCGAGGCGATCCACGCCGAGAACAGCGCGGGGAACGCCTCGGCTCGGCTCAGCAGGGCAAAAGCGGCTTCCTCGGCGATTTCGGAATTGACGATGCCTGCGGCCCATGCGGGGAACTCCTCCGGCGTAAGGCACGCCGGACATGCAATATGCAACGCGGCAAGGCGCAGTTCGCGGACATCCTGCCGGTAGAGGTAACGGGCGAAACCGTGGTCGGGCGCCTCCGCACGCGCTATCCGGCGCAATGTGGGCAGGCTCACCCCGTAATTCAGTCCGTAAGGCGTGCCGTAATAGCGCATCGAATCGGCTACGGCACCGTTACGCTCGCGGCGCAACTCCCTGAGCAGCGCCACCATACGCGACGTGTAATCCATCGGCAGAGGCTATTTGCGGCGGGGAAGCGCGACGTTGATCGTGCGGCCGAACTCGAACAGGGGAAGCACCGCGCGGGCATACTCGCGGCCGCCTGCGATGACCGTGCAGACCGACGGGTCGGCCACACGGCAGGCCACGGTATTGGACTCCTTGGCCGAAGCCTCGACGGCGGTAGCCGTATTGCCCGAGGGTTCGATCTGCAGCAGCACCATGTCGCCCGAAAGGTCGCTCTCGGGGAGCAGCCCGGCGGCGGCACTGAAACGGCAGACGATATATTGCTTCTTGTCGGATTGCGGATAGACCACATAGCGGCGGGTCTCGGTAGTGACGACACGCTTGCCCAGGAAGAGCTCCAGATAGCTCTGTTCGAGGCGTTCGATCTCTGCCAGGGCGGCTTTCAGCCCTTCGCCGAAGACATTTTCGCCGGCTTCGCCCGTGATGAGCTCGATACGGTGCCTGCGAAGCGAAAAGATCGTGTTGGCGGCTTCGCGGGCGGCGTCCTCCAACGCCAGCACCGCCATGTCGTTCTTGTCGGCCTGGAGGCGCGAAAATTCGTCCTCGGACGTGGCATGGGACATCACCGTGCGCGAAGGCTGGGCCGGGGCGGGCGCGTCGAGGCACGCCTTGGGGTCGAGCAGGGCGACCGAAGCCCCCGTAACGGCCCATGACATCTTGTCGGTCAGCGGGGCGCGGACGCCGAGGAATTTCTGCGCATAGCGCGCATAGGGGCCGCTGAGGGTCACGTCGCGCTCGGCCGTGACGTCGACAGCCAGCACCGTGCGGGGCTGCGACACGACGATGCCGCCGGATGTTTCGTCGGCCCCTTGCAGGGCTATGTATGGGTTTTGCGCCGCGGCGCCGCCGCATACGACGAGGGCGAGCGCCAGAAGTCTGAGTTTCATGGGTTCGAATTTTTTAATCGCTAACGCAAATGTAACTTATTTTGCCGTGCTATCAAAATTTCAGGTAAAAATCGCGCGTCAGGGCACGGTATTCGGGGGTATACTGCTCGTGCACACCCGTGCCGATAACCAGCTCGGTGCGATCGGGGGCCGGGGCGGAAGGCACAGAAAAGAGGGGGACGGCATCCGACAGGGCCGCCGGGTCATCGGAACGAAGGCCGGAACCCGCGGCGGAAAAACCGGAGGGAGGCGAAGCGGCGGCGGCCGGAAAAACGTCGCCGGAAGGCGTACGGACGAATTCGAGCAGCACCCGTTTGGCTGCGTGGCGGGGCGTCGTGCGCACGTCGGTACGACGCACCGGAAGCAACACGTCCCGGCAGATGCCGATGAAACGGGCGGCCTCGTCCGCAGGCAAGACCACGGCGAAGTGCCCCTCATCGGAGAGCAGACGCACGACGGCGTCGCGCAGATCGCCGAAAGGCAGCCGTACGGCATGGCGGGCCGTGGTACGCCCCGCGTCGGGACAGGTGAGCGAATCGACAAAGAACGGCGGGTTGGAGACGACCAGGTCGAACTTTCCCTGCGGGGCGAACTCCTGTACGGGGCACTGCACGAACGCTACCCTGCCGCCCCACGGCGAGGCATCGGCATTCTCGCGCGCCTGCGAAATGTCTTCCACGTCGACACCCGTGATCCGGGCCCCGGGGACACGTTGTGCCATCATCAGTGCGATAAGCCCCGTACCGGTACCGATATCGAGGATGCGCCTGTCCGACGGACGCACCGAGACCCAGGCGCCCAGCAGCACGCCGTCCGTCCCGACCTTCATCGGGCAGCGATCCTGGCGTATGGCGAATTGTTTGAAGCGGAACATCGTCTCTATGCTTTGAGGTAACCGTCGATACCCGCCCCGAAGAGCGAGAAATCGTAACGCACAGGGTCGGCGGGATCGAACATGCGGAGCGAAGCGGTGGTCTGCTCGACGGCACGCCAGTCGTTCTGGCGGCGTGTGAGCAGCCCCAGCGCACGGGACATATTGCCTGTATGGACGTCGAGCGGGATATAGAGCGCCGACATCGGGATGCGCGTCCACTCGCCGAAATCCACGCCACGCCCGTCGCTGCGCACCATCCAGCGCAGGTACATGCAGAGCCGTTTGCAGGCGGCGCCCTTCTCGATGGACGAAAGATGTTTTTCGCAACGCGGGGCATGGCCGCAGCTGAAAAACTCGCGCCGGAATTCTGCAAAGACCGCCGGGATGCTCCGCGTCGCCTCGTAACGGGTCTCGAAGAAATTCCCGATGCCGCCGTGAAGCTCCTCCATACGGCGCAGTGCCAGCACGAAGTCACGCAGGTCGCCGCCGTTGAACGTGCGGTGGGCATAGGACGAAAGCGATGCCAGCTCCTTCTCCGAGGCGTTACGCACGAAATCCGCCGGAGCGTCGTCCATGCAGCGCATCATCCGGTGGCCGTTCGCCACGATCGCCTTGCGGTTGCCCCAGGCGATCGTGGCGGCGAAAAATCCCGCGATCTCCCGGTCGGTACGCCCCGCATAGCGGTGCGGCACCGAAATCGGGTCGCACTCGATAAACTCGGGACGGTTGTATTTGTCGTGGAGCCGTTCGAGCAGCTCCCTGAGTTCTGTATCCATAATACAACTGTATTTATGCAATGATCCGCAACCCCGGACGGCTTCGGGAACAGCCCGAAGCAGCCCCGCCACGCCGGGAAAGCCGCCGGATACCGGAAGCGATGTCAGACGGCAGGGCACCCGGGGAACCCGTACGGCGCCGCGAACCGCCCACCGGGCGCAGCCTTACAGAATCCGGCCGTCGGACATCGTGATGCGGCGGTCGGCCATGGCGGCGAGGTGTTCGTCGTGAGTCACGATCACGATGGTCTGCCCCAGCCGGTCGCGCAGCTCGAAAAAAAGACGGTGTATCTCGTCGCGGTTGTGCGAATCGAGGTTGCCCGAGGGTTCGTCGGCCAGCAGCACGGCGGGGGAATTGATCAGGGCCCGGGCGATGGCCACGCGCTGCTGCTCGCCGCCGGAAAGCTGGCCGGGCTTATGGTCGCGGCGCCCGGCGAGACCCATCATTTCCAGCAGCTCCGCGGCGCGGCGTTCGACCTCCGCACGGGGGTGTTTGCCGATCAGCCCCGGAATGCAGACGTTCTCGAAGGCCGTGAACTCGGGCAGCAGGTGGTGGAACTGGAACACGAAACCGATGCGTCCGTTGCGGAATCGGGACAACGTCTTATCGCCCAGCGAAAAAACATCCTGCCCGTCGATTTCGACCCGTCCGCCGTCGGGCCGCGAAAGCGTACCCACGATCTGCAACAGCGTGGTCTTGCCGGCGCCGCTGGCACCGACGATCGAAACGACCTCGCCCCGGGCGACGTCGAGCGAAACGCCTTTCAGCACTTCGAGGTCGCCGAAGCGCTTGTGTATATCGGTAACTTTAATCATCGGTCGGTTTTTTATCCAGTTTGTATTTCGCTTCGATCGCCCGTATCGACCGATCGACGTCCGCCAACAATCCTTCGATATATCCCTCCGGAAAATAATAGGGCGCTGTCAGCATGAATTCGGCAAAACACGGCACCGAGAAAATACATTCCCACCTCTCGTACATATCCCCGGTATAGAAACGCTCCCGCTGTTTCTCGCTGAAGTCCTTGGACATGTCGTTCTGGGCAGTGAGTTTTAACTGGTAGTACATCGAGATATTCTCCTCCAAATCGGCCAGCACGGCGTATCCCTGCGTAACGGCCAGCAGGAAGTCCTTGTCGGGCACCGAAGACATCAGGCCGGAATTCTTCAGCACCTCGAAAGCATCCCTGCGCGGATGGAAGAAATGGATCCGCCCGTAAACCGGATCGAAAGAGGCCAGCGTATCGGACGGTATCCGTTTCAGGTCGCGGCGGTTGTCCGTCAAGAACTTGCAGGCGCGCATTTCCCATTGCTGATAGTCCCAGACCTGCATGAAATCCGCGCGGTTGGTTTCCAGTTCGGCATGCACCAGCAGCATTGTCGCACGCACCTCGCGCGCCACGCGCCAGCGTTCGATCAGCCCCGAGCCGGCGAACGTAACGACAATACCGATGATGACCACCGAGAGTTGCAGCGCGTATTCGCGCCATGTCCGTGCCGGAAAAGACTTGGATTTCTTTGTCATTGCCTCTTATTTCTGGCCGCCCTGCCGTTCGAAACGGTATTTTTTATTTATGGAGGCGATCACATCGTCGACCGCCCGTATCATATGACCGAAATAATCGCCCCCGCCGAAAAAATAAGCGGAAGTGCCGATGAAGGCCGCACACAACGGGTCTTCAAAAATTATCTTCCACGACCCGTATGTTCCCATGGGAGCGAGCGAAAAGCCGGGAGTATTGACAAACAGGTGGTTTTGCGCATTCTGTTTCCGCCCGGAATACATAGCGACATTCTCCCGGAAATCGTTGAGCCGGTTATAGCATCCGAAAATATCCGCCAGGAACTGCTTGTCCCCCACCGCCGAAACGATATCCGAGGACTTGAGCACTTCGAGCGCCTCCTGCTGCGGCCTGTAGGACGGCAGGTAACTCAAGAGCAGGCTGTAATGGGCCAGCGAATCGGCCGGAATGTCTTCCAGTTCGTCGTATTCCATGAACATCAGCATTCCCCGGCGGTCGTAGTCGAGGTTGCTGTAAACATCGCGCAGCATTTCGCGGTTCTGTTCCAGCTCGGAAACCACCAACTGCATGACCGTTCTGACCTGTCGCTGGCTCGCCCAGCGGGAAATCAGGCCGGAACCGGCGAACGTAACGACGATACCGATAATGACCACCGATAACTGCAACGCATAGTCGCGCCATGTCCAGTTGAAAGCGGGCTTCCCGACCGCCGTCCCGGCCACCGGGCGGGAGCTGCCGGAGCGGCCGGAACTCCCGGCAGGGCGGCCTGACTGCGACCCGCCCTGCGGTTTGTCCGGCTGGACGTTGCGGCGTCCCCTCGGCGAGCGGGCCGACTGTCCGCCTTCGCGTTCGCCCTGCGGTCTGTTTTGCTGACCGCCCTGCGGCCTTCCCCGTCGTCCGTCACGACGCCCGGCAGGTTTCCCCGCCCCGTTTTCCGACACCTTTTCCGCAGGTTTCTCCGCCGGATTCCCCGTTATTTTTTCATTTGGCATATCTCTCCGCTGTTTTGTACGTATGCGTTGAAGATCCTCACCGTATCGACGGCTTCCCGCACGTCGTGCACGCGCAGGATCGCGGCGCCCTGCCGCAGGCACTCCCACCCCAGGGCTACGGTGCCCGCGAGGGATTGGGCGGGGGTGGCGCCGAGCACACGGTAGATCATCGACTTGCGCGAGAGCCCCGCCAGTACGGGATAGCCCAGCGCACAGAGGCGGTGAAGCCCGGCGAGCAGTTCGTAATTCTGTTCCGTGGTCTTGGCGAAGCCGAAACCGGGGTCGAGGACGAGATGCTCGCGTGCGATCCCGGCGGCGAGCAGCGCGGCAACCCTGGCCTCGAAATAGGCGACGACCTCGGCCGTGATGTCGCGTTTGTAGTCCGTGAGCGACTGCATGGTCTTAGGGTCGCCCTTCATGTGCATGGCGATGTAGGGCACCCCGTATTTCGCAGCGACGGCAGGCATGGCGGGATCGAGTTCCCCGGCAGAAATGTCGTTGATGATCAGGGGGCCGAACCTTTCGATCGCCCGGGCAGCGACCTCGCTGCGGAACGTATCGACCGAAACGGCCATGCCGGGGGCCAGCCGCCGCACGGCACCCACGCCCAGCTCCACGCGCCGCCACTCCTCCCCGGGGGATACTTCGTCCGCCCCGGGACGCGACGAGTAGCCGCCGACGTCGATGATCGACGCCCCTTCGGCTACGGCCTCGCGCACGCGGCGCTCGACATGCGGCGCATCGGGCATACGGCTGCTGGCGAAAAACGAGTCGGGGGTGACGTTCAGGATCGCCATCACCCGGGGCTGTGAGAAATCGAACAAGGGGTTATTTGCTGCCATGGCTGAAAATCCGGTCGAGTTTGACTACTGCTGGTTCGAGGTCTTCCTCGAAGATATTGACGACCACATAGTCCGCACGGGCGCTCAGCGCATCGTCGTCGAGCTGCGCGGCGATGCGGCGCACGACCTGATCGGCCCCGCACCCGTCGCGGCGGCAGGTGCGCTCGATGCGCAGTTCGCGCGGCGCGAGGACGGCGACCGTCTTGTCGACACAACCTTCGAGCCCGGCTTCGAACAGGATGGCGCTTTCGAGGATCACATAGCTACTCTCCTGCCGCGCCGCCCAGGCATCGAAATCACGCATAACGACCGGATGCACCAATGCATTGAGGTCGGCCAGCGCCTGCGGGTCGGCAAAGACGATGCCCGCGAGGTAAGCCCGGTCGAGCACCCCGTTGCGGAAAGTCCCCTCGCCGAAGCGGCCGGCCAACTGCCGCCGCAGCGCCCCATCCTCCTGCATCAGCCGTTTAGCCGCAGCGTCCGAATCGTAAACCGCAATGCCCTTCTGTGCAAAAAGGCGGCAGACAGTGCTCTTGCCGCTGCCGATGCCGCCCGTAATTCCTACTTTCATCATTCCTGTCCGTCGGGAAAATCTATCTCGGGAACCGCGTCGATAGAGGTTATCTTAATATCGCTGAATTTCACGGAAATCGCATTCTGCAACGACTGCGGGTCGATGATGATCCGCCCCTCGTGCCCCTCCTCGCGCGAGCGCTTGTACTTAAGCGCCGAGAGCGGGATGCGCAGCGTCTTGTTCATGTAGACCTGGTAACCGAACAGGTTGGTACCGACCCCTTCGACGGTACACGTCACATCGAAAACCTGCCCGTCGACATCCACACGCACCTTCTGTTCGGTGGTGTAGATATAACTCAGTTTGGCGATATACCACAGGATGAACGATGCCATGAGCAGCGCCAGAAAGACCGGCGAGACATAGCGGTGCATCCACTTCAGCAAACTATCTATTGCACGTTGGAGTTCCATGACGCAAAGTTAAAAATAAAATGGACTGCACCAACCGTGCAATCCACTTTATTTGCATATTAAATATAGGTGTGTTACTCCTTGTCGATCTTGGCACGCTTGGCCATCAGGTCGTAAGCGACCGGCGTAGCGATGAAAATCGTAGCTACCGTACCTACGATGACGCCGACCGTCAGGGCGAAAATGAAGCCGCGGATGGTCTCGCCGCCGAAGAAGAAGATGGCGAGCAGCGTCACGAGCGTCGTACCCGAGGTGTTGATCGTACGCGACAGCGTCGAGTTGATGGCGTTGTTCACGTTATCCTTGAGGTTGCGCTTGGGATAGAGGCCCAGGTACTCGCGGATACGGTCGAAGACGACCACCGTATCGTTGATGGCATAGCCGATGATCGTAAGGATCGCGGCGATGAACGCCTGGTTCACCTCCAGGTTGAAGGGCACGAAACCGTAGAGCATCGAGAAGAGGCCGATGATGAACAGCGCGTTGACGGCCAGTGCGAGCGTGGCACCCGATGCCCACTGCCAGCGCTTGAAGCGGAACGTGATGTAGAGGCCGATGGCGATGAGCGAGAACAACACCGAGTAGATGGCGTTCCAGGTCATGTCCTTGGCGATCGAAGGGCCGATCTTGTCGGCAGTGAGGATACCGTTGACGTCGGTCTGGGTATTACGGAACTGCTCGAAGGAGATGTCGTACGAATAGAGCGGCTTCAGGGCGTCGAAGATGATCTGCTCCACTTCGGCGGTAGCCTCGTCCGACGTGTCGTCGTAGCGGTACTGCGTCACGATGCGCATCTGGTTCTCGTTGCCGTACTGCTTCACCTCGAAGCTGATCGCCGAAGCGTCGGCACCGGCGTGCTGCGAGAACGCCTCGCCAAGGTTCTGGCGCACCTCCTCGGCCGAAACGGCCTTGTCGAAGCGGATCACATAGGCACGGCCGCCGGTGAACTCGGCACCGAGGTTCAGGCCGCGGGCCACGAACGAGATGCACGAAAGGGCGATCAGCACCACGGCGATCGTATAACCCACCTTGCGCACGCGGATGAAATCGAAATGGGTATTGTTCAGGAAGTTCTCCGACCACTTGCGCGAGAAGGAGATATGTCCCCACTTGGCGACGATCCACTCGATCAGCAGGCGCGTGATGAACACGGCGCTGAAGAACGAAGTGATGATACCGATGATAAGGGTCGTGGCGAAGCCCTGTACGGGGCCGTTACCGAAGATGAAGAGCACGATACCGGTGATGATGGTCGTCAGGTTACCGTCGATGATGGCCGAGTAGGCTTTCGAGAAACCGTCCTTGATGGCCAGCGAGAGCCCCTTGCCGCCGCGCAGCTCCTCCTTGATACGTTCGTAGATGATGACGTTGGCGTCGACGGCCATACCCATTGTCAGGACGATACCCGCGATACCCGGCAGCGTCAGCACGGCGCCGAACGACACCAGGACGCCCATCAGCAGGAAGACGTTGGTCAGCAGGGCGACGTCGGACATCCAGCCTGCGGTCTTGTAGAACAGGCCCATGTAGAGCAGCACGAGGATGAAGGCGATCACGAACGAGAGCATACCCGCGTTGATCGACTCCTGACCCAGCGAGGGGCCCACGACGGTATCCTGGATGATCTTGGCCGGAGCGGGAACCTTACCCGAGTTGAGTACGTTGGCAAGGTCTTTCGCCTCCTGAATCGTGAAGTCGCCCGTGATCTGCGAGGAACCCTTGTCGATCTTGGTGTTCACGCGGGGTGCGGAATATACGTACCCGTCGAGGACGATGGCGATGCATTTGCCGATGTTCTCGCCCGTCAGGCGCGCCCACTCCTGCGTACCCTCGCCGTTCATGGTCATCGACACCTCGGCCGTAGCGCCGCGCTGGGCGTACTGCTCCGTGGCGCTCGTCACGACCGACCCGTCCAGCGGAGCCTTGCCGTCGGGCGTGGAAATCTTGATGGCATAGAGGTAGTAGCGGCCGTCGATCTTATCGTCGCCCTTGACACCCCACTTGAAGTCGATGTCGGCCGGGAAGAGCTCGCGCACCGCGGGGTTCGCCAGGTATTCGTTGACGGCAGCCATGTCGGCCTTATAGGCGGCACCGATGGCGGCACCACCCGCATAATTCGGGTCGAGCACGGCCAGCAGCGGGTTCTGCGTACGGTCGTAGCGGCCTGCATCCACCTGCCCGGCAGCGGCAACGGAATCGGCGCCGATCTCGGCGATCAGGCCTGCGGCGTCGCCGGAAGCGGTCTGCTCACCGACGGCCTCGGCTTCGGCCGAAGCGGTCTCGGGCTGCGTGACGGCGGGGAGCTCGGCCAGCTCGGCCTTGACGAGCTTATCGGCTGCTGCCAGTGCGGGAAGCACCTCGCGGGCATCGTAGGTCAGCCAGAATTCGAGCGACGCGGTACCCTGCAACAGGTCGCGCACACGCTGCGGCTCCTTCACGCCCGGCAGCTCGACCAGGATGCGGTGCGAGTTGGGCAGGCGCATGATGTTGGGCTGCGTAACGCCGAAATGGTCGATACGGCTGCGCAGGACGTTGAACGAAGCGGCGATGGCGGCATCGGTTTCCTTCTTGAGGATTTTCTCGACGTCGGCATCGGAGCTTTCGAGCGTGATGTCCTTACGGTCGGGGCTGACGAAGATCGCAGCCAGCGAACCGCCGTTCGAAAGGCGCTGGTAGGCCTTCACGAAGTCGGAAATATAGTCTTTCGAGGTGCCGTCCTTCAGGGCCGCGTTGGCCTCGGCGATGGCGCCGACGAAGGCGGGATCGTTCTGGCTGTCGCCGGCGAGCGCCTTGACGACATCCTCGACCTGCACCTCCAGCATGACGTTCATACCGCCCTTGAGGTCGAGACCCAGGTTCAGTTCCTTCTCCTTGCACTCCTTGTAGGTGAACTTCTTGAACCCGAGGTTATAAACACCCAGATTCTGAACCGAATCGAGGTAATGCTGTTCGGCCTCGCCCTGCTGGTCGAGGGGGAACTGCGCGGCGTACTCCGACGCCTTCTTCTCTACGCTCCGCGTCTTGAACGTGAAGGAGAGCTGGTAAACACACGCAAGCGCCAAAAGGACTGCGAGTAATTTAATAGCACCTTTACTTTGCATTTGAGTTGAAAAATTTTGTTATTATTTGTTGTAATTATTGTCATTACGCATAATAGCACGCAAAGATAGGAAAAAAGAATTGAAAATCGGAAATAACGAATTAAGATTTGCGTCGGGAAGATAAAAAAACTGTAATTTTGAAGCCGTATGATAAAATATACGGAGTACAAGTACCACCTTGCGGCGCTCTTCAGCGTGGCGGTATGGGGAGCGACGTTCGTTTCGACGAAGGTACTCATCGCCAATTCGCTGACCCCGGCGGAGATATTCCTGCTGCGGTTCGCCATGGCCTACCTCTGCATCCTGCCCCTGTCCGGCAGGCGGTTGTGGGCATCGGGATGGCGTGACGAACTGACGCTCTCGGTAGCCGGAATCACGGGCGGCTCGCTCTATTTCCTGACCGAAAACATGGCGCTGGAATACGCCCCGGCCTCGAATGTCTCGCTGATCGTGTGCACGGCGCCCGTATGGACGGCCGTACTGCTGAGCCTGCTCTACCGCGGCGAACGGATGACGCGGCGGCAGGCCGCGGGTTCGGCGCTGGCGTTCGCAGGCATGGTGCTCGTCGTCCTCAACGGCCGTTTCGTGCTCCGGCTCTCGCCCAGGGGCGACATGCTGGCATTGTCGGCGGCGCTGCTGTGGATGGTCTATTCGCTGGTCATCAAACGCATCGGCGGCCGCTACCCTGCCGTATTCATCACCCGCAAGGTATTCTTCTACGGGCTGCTGACCATCCTGCCGGTATTCGTTTTCCAGCCTTTTTCGATCACTTCAGAGGTGTTGTCCCGCCCCGCCGTGTGGGGCAACCTACTGTTCCTGGGGATCGTAGCCTCGATGCTCTGCTATGTCCTGTGGAACGCCGCGATGCACAGGCTGGGAGCCGTGCGCACGACCAACTACATCTATTTCAACCCGTTGGTGACGATCATCACGGCGGCGGCCTGCATCGGCGAGCGCATCACCCCCGCGGCACTGGCAGGCGCGGCACTGATCCTCTACGGCATGTGGCGGGCAGAACGGGGATAGGCGCGGGATCTCGCCTCAAAGGGCTATTTCCGGCAACTAACCGCGTAAACGGAATCAGGAACCCGAAAGACAGCCACACCAGCCAGGAAGAGCAGCACGGTGCAAACAGCAAACGTGGCTGGGCGGCCCATATACGCAGGGAGTTGGCAGGTATCCCAAAGATAGCGATAATAACCGGAAATCAGGATGCCGCCGGACAAAAAAAGGTGCGACCCGAAAATCCGGATCGCACCCTTGGGAATTTATATGAAAGCCTTGCGGCTGAAGTGTCCCGAACACTTCGAGTATTACTTCACCTCCTCGAACTCGACGTCCTCAGGCTGAGAGCTGTCGCCGCCATTCGACGCGCCGCCGGCATTGGCCTGCGACTGCGACTGGCCGGCATCGGCCCCGGGCTGTGCGCCCTGCGCCTGCTGCTGTGCGTAGATGTCCTGCGATGCAGCCTGCCATGCGGCGTTCAGCTCGGCGATGGCCGTGTCGATAGCCGCCACGTCGGCGTTCTTGTGCGCCTCCTTCAGCTTGGCCAGCGCACCCTCGATCGCGGACTTCTTGTCGGCGGGGAGCTTGTCGCCATACTCTTTGAGCTGCTTCTCCGTGGCAAAGATGTTCGAGTCGGCGGCGTTGATCTTGTCGATACGCTCCTTCTCCTCCTTGTCCTTGGCCTCGTTGGCCTTGGCCTCGTCGCGCATACGCTGGATTTCCTGCTCGGTAAGGCCCGAAGAAGCCTCGATACGGATCTTCTGTTCCTTGCCCGTGCCCTTGTCCTTGGCCGAGACGTTCAGAATACCGTTGGCGTCGATATCGAACGTCACCTCGATCTGCGGCACACCGCGCGGAGCGGCAGGAATGCCGTCCAGGTGGAAGCGGCCGATCGACTTGTTGTCGCGGGCCAGCGGACGTTCGCCCTGGCAGACGTTGATCTCGACCGAAGGCTGGTTATCGGCAGCCGTGGAGAAAGTCTCCGACTTGCGGGTCGGAATCGTGGTGTTGGCGTCGATGAGCTTGGTCATCACACCGCCCAGGGTCTCGATACCCAGCGACAGCGGCGTAACGTCGAGCAGCAGCACATCCTTCACCTCGCCCGTGAGCACACCGCCCTGGATAGCGGCGCCTACGGCCACCACTTCGTCGGGGTTCACGCTCTTGTTGGGCGTGCGGCCGAAGAACTCCTCGACGATCTTCTGGATCGCGGGGATACGGGTCGAACCGCCGACGAGGATCACCTCGTTGATCTGCGAAGCGTCGAGGCCTGCGTCGCGCAAAGCGAGTTTGCAAGGCTCGATGGTCTTGCGGATCAGGTGGTCGCACAGCTGCTCGAACTTGGCACGCGTGAGTGACATAACGAGGTGCTGCGGAATGCCGTTGACGGGCATGATGTACGGCAGGTTGATCTCCGTGGAGGTCGAGGACGAAAGTTCGATCTTCGCCTTCTCGGCAGCTTCCTTCAGACGCTGCAAGGCCATCGGATCCTGGCGCAGGTCGATCTGGTGCTCAGCCTTGAACGCCTCGGCCATGTAGTCGATCAGCACGTGGTCGAAGTCGTCGCCGCCCAGGTGGGTATCGCCGTTGGTCGACTTCACTTCGAAGACGCCGTCGCCCAGCTCGAGGATCGAAATATCGAACGTACCGCCGCCGAGGTCATACACGGCGATCTTCATATCGCTGCTCTTCTTGTCCATACCGTAGGCCAGTGCGGCTGCGGTAGGCTCGTTGATGATACGGCGCACCTTCAACCCGGCGATCTCGCCAGCCTCCTTCGTAGCCTGGCGCTGCGAGTCGGAGAAATAGGCGGGAACCGTGATGACAGCCTCCGTAACCTCCTGTCCGAGGTAGTCTTCGGCCGTTTTCTTCATCTTCTGCAGGATGATGGCCGAAATCTCCTGCGGCGTATACTGGCGGCCGTCGATATCGACGCGCGGGGTGTTGTTGTCACCCTTGACGATCGGATAGGGGGCACGCTCTATATCGGCCGTAACCTGATCGTAGCGCTCGCCCATGAAACGCTTGATCGAAAAGACCGTACGTTTGGGGTTGGTGATAGCCTGACGCTTAGCCGGGTCACCCACCTTGCGCTCGCCATCCGCCGTGAAAGCCACCACAGACGGGGTCGTGCGGTGTCCCTCGGAGTTGGGAATAACCACGGGCTCGTTGCCCTCCATCACTGCTACGCAGGAGTTCGTAGTACCTAAGTCAATACCAATAATCTTTGCCATAATCGTATATAAGTTTAATGTTATTTTTTACGTTGTCTTGTGCCCCGCCCCTTCGCCCTGCGGTTCCGGCTGCCGGTCACGCCCGTAGATCGAACAAAGGTTGTACCAAACGGCAATCCCTGCCAAATTGTCAGCATAATGGCAGAATTCCTCCGTACGACCGTCCCGGCAGCTCCGGCCCAGGTGTTATTTTGGCAGAAAGGCCGGGGCGAAACGGAATATGCCAAGCGGGAGGACGGCAAAAAAACAGGAGGGCGGACAAGGGCACCCGGCGGCAATCGGGGTGATGCCACGCAGGCAGGTACGCAGGCGAAAACGATGAAGAAAACAGAGAAAAAACAGAAACATGGATACATCGGGGAGCGGCGACAACGGTAAATACTGCGGAAAGACATTGCGGAAGCCGGACAATGCGGACGAAAAAGACGGTACGGACGGCAAGGATGATACAGATGATACGGAGCAGTGCGGACAGTACGGACAGTACGGACGGTACGAACGGTACGAACTGGTGCGAATCGGCAACCCAATGGACTGGCAGACGGTGCGGAGAAAGCGGAAAAAGCAGAGAAAGCGGAGAAAGCGGAGAAAGGATAGAGCGAAAAAAACAGGCCTGCGAAAACGCAGGCCCTACGACCCGGCCCGAAAGCCGGTCTGAATCTTAACAACTATTTGTTCTGGTCGCCAAGGATACGCATTGCAACATCGAGGATCGTCGTGTCGTCCAGTGTAACGACTCCACCGTCCGGGCCCGGTTCGAAATGAACCCCCACGCACTCCTTAGCCTCGTGCTTGCCCCCGAAATAATTGCGGACGGTTTCTACGTCGAGTCCCAGTTCATCTGCAATGCGTTGCGAGCTGCCGCTGGGCAGCCTGTCCTTGATGCGGCGCAACTCGTTAAATGTGATAATCATATCCGTTGAATTTTAAGTTGAAGTTCTGCATCACTAAGTTAATACAATTTTGCGGAACTGCAAAATTTCTGCCTTAAAAAGTGAAATAAAAACGTAACATGAACGGGACAAAAATAAAACCGCCCCTTCTATTGCGAAAGGACGGTTTTTCCACACCGGGCAGCGAAGCCGGATCAATCTTCCGGTTCGATGTAAAGCTGGAAAATAAGGGGCGTGAACGACGGGATCTCGGTGGTGATGGTCGTCACGGTGGTACCCGTGCTGGAACTGTCATAGCCGTAGCCGTACATGCTGTCGTAGTAACCGCCGTAGTAGTTGCCGTAATAGCCGCCGTAGTACCCCCCGTAGTAGCCGCCGCTACCGTAGTAGCTATTGGCGTAATTGAGGTAGTTGAGATAATCGAGGTAGCTCGACGAATAACCGCTCGACCCCGAAGTGGACGAACTCGACGAGCCGCTCTTGCCCGACGAACCGTAGGCGTTGGTCGACGTGGTGATGAGCTCCGCCCACTGACCGAACTTGAGGTTGGGAATGGTATAGTAGAACGCCTGGATCATCCCGCCGCTCGACGGGGTGTAGTCGAGCGCCGTGCCCTTTTGCGCGACCTCGCCGTAGATGATCTTCTTCACCTCGTCGATGTTCGTGTCGAAGATGAACCCGTCGAGGAAACGGCCGATATACCAGATTTTGGCCGTACCGTCGAGCGTCACCGAGTCGGCTTCGAGCGCCTTGACACCCTCGTACTTCTGGTAATCGTCGCCCTCGCCGTGGAAACGCTTTTTGAGCGCCTCGGCGATCTGCATGTCGATGTCCCTGACCGAAGCCTCGCTGACATAGGGCTCGTAGCCTACGTGGTAGGGCGCAGGGAAGGAAAGCTGATCCCGGGGCTCGGCCGGGTTGTAGCGCACGTTGACGTAGACCTGGGGGATCGAGTCGCAGGCGCTGACCCAGCGCTTGGACGTCTCGTTGTAGGGGTGTTCGGGATCCTCGGGGTCTTCCGGCACCTCCGTGGCGGGCGTGTCGTCGTCGCCCTTGCTGTAAATCTGCAGGCCGCCGTTCAGTTCGCAGAAATCATCCACATCGGTACCCTCGCGTTCGAGCGGGTTGCTGACCGTGTCGCGGATCTCCATGGTCACGATGAACGGGCGTTTGGAACTGAGCGAATAACCTTCCTGCCCCTCATATCCGCCCGTACCCTCGACGCCGTTGCCGACCACCGACGAAGGCATGTAGAGCCGGATTTTCGAGCCGTAGCGCAGCGTCACCTCGGGGGAGGTGATGCCCAGCCGGTCTTTGTTATTCCGGAAATAGGTATCGCCGAGCGTCAGCGTACGGCGCATGGCCAGCCACGTCCCTTCCATCAGTCCTGAGTTTTCCGAGCCGCAGTAGCGGTAGAAAGGCACATAGTGGGTATACTTGGAGAAAGACCCGGCCAGCACGGCATCGTCGGCATTGCGCGTGAGGATGATGTTGCCGCTCAGGTCGCGCCCCGAAAAATCGAAAGACACCCAGATGTCCTCGGTGTTGATCGGATCGGACGCAAGGTCGCCCGCATCGAGCAGGTCGACATAGTACAGCCCTTCGGACTGGAGGTTCTCCACCAGGTCGCTGCGGTGCTGGGTCATCCATGCCTCGAGCGCCTGGTTCTCGAATTTGTCGTAAGATTCCGTTTCGTCTTTCGCGCAGGACGTCAGCACCAGAAGGCCGGCGAGCGGCACGTACAGAAAACGAGCGATAAATTTCATATATTCGGTTTGTATTTTACTCAACTTTTAATTCGCCGGTTCCACAGGGGCGTCCGCGTCGACCGGATCCACTGCGTCCACCGTAAAAAACCAGGCTATGGGACTCTCATTCGGGATAAGGCCGAAATAATCGTCGCCATAGGCCATATTGTATGTCATATACACCTCGACGGCATCGCCCTCGCGGCAACCAAGTAACGCATCGGCCAGCCCTTTTATTATGTCAGGGTGCCGCATATCCACCGTCAGCGGCTCGAACTTCCACCACTCGGTATTGAGCCCCCGCCCTTCCAGAAAACTTTTCAGGGCGGCATCGTTCGTATAATAAGGTACTGTCCAGTTGTTTTCCGAGCCCGTCGTCACGATATTCGCATAGGTGAAGACGTAGGCGCGGAACGTGATCTTCACGGTCGAGACCGGGGTTACCTCCGGCCAGTTGACCCGGTCGGGATTGTAGATGTCGGTAATGTAGCGGTATACGGCATCGCCCGAAACCGTGTAGTAGGGCTGGTTGCTGCCCTCCTCCAGGTTCTCCTCGGCGACGAGCCGGGGTGCGTGCGTCCCGGTCAGGAAAGAGACTATCCTCTCCTTCTGCGCGGGCTGGACGTCCTCGTCGTCGGAACAGCCGGCCAGCGACACGAGCGCAGCGGATATGCATATGACAAATAGTCTTTTCATCGTCGTATTATCGTGCAAATTTACAAAAACAATCCGATTTCAAAGCATGAAACGCAAAAAAAGCCCCGGTTAGCGTGCCGGGGACAAAAAAAAGACGACCGAAGCCGTCTAAATCCCTTCCTGCCATCAGCGGTAATAGTCTTTCCGCGGGTCTTTGAGCCGCTGGAGCCGCCGCTGCTTCAACACGTAGATACCTATCGCTACGGCGACGGCACCACAGACGATGCAGAGCAAGAGGATAATAAATCCGAGTGGGAGCGCCTCTTCCATTTACAGAGCATGCAAGTTTAACAAAATATTGCGGTGTATAAAATACGATGCCGCAAATGTATAGCAAATAATCTGCCCGGCCAAATTGTGGGGGGGGGAATTTTCACACTTTTATTGATTAAAAAAGCTTTTTCATAGGATTTTTAAGGCCATCCGCACCAGATCCTCGACCGAAACAGCCGGATTATCGCGCAAGATGCCGCGCAGGGCCTTCTCGGCGGGGGCCTTGGCGAATCCCAGCATGACCAGCGCCGAAAGCGCCTCGTCGAGCGATTCCCCGCCCGCAGACGGCATCGCCGGGGTATCGCCCTCGGCCAGTCCGGTGAGTTTGCCGCTCAGCTCGACGATGATTTTCTGGGCGGTTTTCAGCCCCAGTCCCTTGACGTTTTTGAGCAGCACGGCATTGCCCGAGGTGATGATCCCCTGCAGTTCACGCGGCGAATAGGTCGAAAGGATCATGCGCGCCGTATTGCCTCCCACGCCCGAAACGCTGATCAGATGGCGGAAAAATTCGCGTTCGACTTTCGTTGCGAAACCGTACAGGATCTGGGCATCTTCACGCACGATGTAGTGCACGTATAAACGGGCGTTTTGCGCATGCTCGACGGCCGAAAATGTTTCGAGCGAGATATGGAGGTAGTAACCGACACCTCCGGCGTCGATGACCGCATAGGCCGGGGTCGCCTCGGCGACCGTTCCGCTGATGTATTCGTACATGAAATTCAAAATTTACAAGGCGTGGGGCAAAAATAAAGATTTTTTTTTACCTTTGTGGTTCAAAAGCCGAATATTTAACTAAAACAGATAAAAAACGACATGAAAAAAATGCTTTTTACGGCGCTCGTTGCGGCTTGCGCCATGACAGCCTGCGGTACGAAGACCACCGAGACGGCCACCGCCGAGGAGGTTGCCCGCGAAGTCGGATCAAGCGATATCGCTTATGTGCAGGTTGAAGCCGTGCTGGCACAATGCGACCTTTTCCTGAACGAGGGCGCAGCCCTGCAGGAAAAGACCCAGAAAGCACAGAAAAGCTGGGCCCAGAAAGAGCAGAACCTGCAGGCCGAAGCCGCCCAGCTGCAAGAAAAATACCAGAAAGGGCTGATTACCACCAACGATGCACAGGCCCAGCAGCAGAGCATCGAAAAGCGCGTGGCTTCGTACCAGAGTTCCGCACAGAAAGAAGCCCAGGCGCTCGACGAAGAGAACTACGTGTTCACCAACCGTGCGCAGGATCTGTTGCACCGCGCCGTGCAGGAGATCAACGGCGACAAGAAATACAAGCTCATCATCAACGCCACGGCACTGATCGACGCCGATTCGACGCTCAACATCACGCCCGCCGTGCTTGCGAAGGTCAACGAGCTCTACGCAGCGGACAAGAAAGCCGCCAAGAAATAAGGGAGCGTGCATATTGCACCCTGGCCGAGCCGTCCCGATCCGGGGCGGCTTTTTTTTCGGACGGCGGCGCGTCCACGGGGCCCCGGAAGACAGCGTACCGCGCCGGGCAGCGGGCAGAAGCAGGCACAGCTGACAACGGGCGGACGACGGGTACCCCAAGCGGAGGGCGGCAGGCAGCGGAGGATAAAGGGCGGCAGGCAGCGGAGGACAAAGGGCAGCAGGCAGCGGAGGACAAAGGGCAGCAGGCAGCGGAGGACAAAGGGCAGCAGGCAGCGGAGGATACTGCGGGCAACAGACAGCGGGTACTGCTGGCGGCGGGCAACCGGGAGACATAATCGCGGCGCAGAAGCGGAATGTCCGTAATTTTTTATACATTTGCAGGAAAACTAACAGCAACACACAAGCAATGGGTTTCGTTCCGTTCACATTCGTCGATTTCATAGACATCATCCTGGTCGCCGTGATCATGTACTGGATCTACCGCATGACCAAAGGCACCAACGCGCCCTATATCCTCTCGGGGATCATCGCCATCTACCTGCTGTGGGTGGTGGTGCGGACGCTCAACATGGAACTGCTGTCGACGATACTCGGACAGCTGATCTCGGTCGGGGCCATTGCGCTGATCATCGTATTCCAACCCGAACTGCGGCGGTTCCTGCAGGTGATCGGGATGCGCCAGAAGCACTTCAATTTCATCACCCGCATCTTCTCGACGGGTGACGACACGGTGCAGACCAACGTCGTGCCGATCGTCACGGCCTGCCGCGAAATGTCGGAAACGAAAACCGGTGCGCTGATCGTCATCGGCCAGCAGAGCGACCTGCGGCTGATCGCCGAGGGCGGCATCGCCCTCGACGCCAAGGTTTCGACGTCGTTGTTAAAAAACATATTTTTCAAGAACGCCCCCCTGCACGACGGCGCCGTACTGATCGAAGGCGACCGCATCGTGGCTGCAAAGTGCATCCTGCCGGTGACGCAGAGCGACGTCCCGAAATCTTACGGCACACGCCACCGCGCCGCGATCGGCATGAGCGAAATCTCGGACGCAATCATCATCGTCGTCTCGGAGGAGACGGGCGGCATCTCGATTGCGCAGGGCGGGGAGCTCCGCCGCAACATCGACCCCGTGCGTCTGCAGCAGACCCTGCAACGCTATCTGACGATCAACACCCGCAAGCGCTCGAAAAAAGAGGTGGCCGAGTAAGGCCGGAGCCAGGAAAAGCCGGGGGGGGGCGATAGTTTCAAGGAACGGCATCGGGCAGACGACGGTCGGGTAACGGAAGCCGAGTGACAGCAGCCCGATGACGGCCAGCCGGACGGCAGAGACCGGAAACCACGGCGGCATGACGGCCAACGGAGGACGGCGATCTGTAACAGCCGGCTGATGACGTCGACCGGGTTAAGACGACCGGGTAACGGCGGCCGAATAACGGCAAGCAGATAACGGCAACCGAAAACCAATCGCTTAAGGACAGCGACGGATGGCGGCCAGCAGATGACGGCGACCGGACAACACGGCAAAATCCCGGACGGAACCAAAGCTCAGGTTCACGGCTTGCGGCAGACCCCGCATCCATTCGAGACGCAACATTCACACGATAAAAGATTAAAACCATGATTTTTCCCGCACAGACTTCCCGCCTCGTACTGCGCGCATGGAGGGAGGATGATTTCGACGCATTTGCGGCCATGAACGCAGACCCGCGCGTAATGGAGTATTTCCCCGCCCCGCTGACCCGGGAAGAGTCGGCAGCATTCTTCGGACATATCCGCGAAGAGTTCCAAACGGAAGGGTTCGGGCTTTACGCCGTGGAAAGGATTTCGGACGGGTTGCTGCTCGGCTACACGGGGCTGCACCGCGTGACGTTCGACGGACTGTGCGGCCAGATCGAGGTTATCTGGCGGCTGCGTGCCGACGCCTGGGGCAACGGCTACGCCCCGGAAGCCGCACAGGCGTGCCTTACGCTCGCGGCAAAACTCGGCATCGAGGAGGCGATAGCCTTCACCGCCGTCACCAACCGGCGCTCGCAGCGGGTCATGCAAAAAATCGGCATGGAGTGCGTGGGCCAGTTCAACCACCCTACCCTGCCGGAAGGACATCCCCTGCGGCGGCATGTGCTCTACTGGATCGGAATCAAGGGATAGATTCCGTTAACGGGCAGGCCCGCAGTCGCATTGCGGCGGAATACCCCGGGGCTGCTGATGCCGGCAACGACAACCCCCGCAAACCATCGAGTTTGCGGGGGTTGCTGCCATTCCGGGCAGAGGGGAACGCGCCCCAGGGAGGTCTTGCCCGCGGGAAAGCGGCCGCCGCCTTTCCTCTGCACGCATTCATTCCGCAGCGCCGGTTCCGCGATGCCCACGCAGCGGGGATTATTTCAGCACGAAATCGACGGTTCCGCGGATGTCGTCCGACGCGGCGCCGACATAAGCGGTGAATTCACCGGGTTCAGCGACCCAGGCCCCTTTCGCATCGTCGTAACAGGCGAGCATCCCGGGGTCGATTTCGAACGTGACGGTTCGGCTCTGGCCGGGCGCGAGGTGTACCTTTTCGAAGCCCTTGAGCTCCTTCACGGGGCGCGGCAGCGACGAGAGTTTGTCGCCGATATAAAGCTGCACAACCTCGGCGCCGGCACGTCCGCCCGTATTGGTCACGTCGGCAGAGACCCGGAGCCTGCCCGTCGTTGCAAGCGACGTGCGATCCGCCTGCACGTTGGCAATGTCGAACGTCGTATAACTCAGGCCGTGGCCGAAGGCGAACAGGGGTTCGATCCGCTCCTTCTCGATCCAGCGGTAACCGACGAAGATCCCGTCGCGGTAGACGACCTGCCCGTCGCCGGGATACTCCCCGGCGGAGTGGGCGCTGCAATCCTCCAGACGTACCGGGAAGGTGAAGGGCAGTTTACCCGAAGGGTTGACGGCACCGAACAGTACGTCGGCCAGTGCATTGCCGGCCTCGGAGCCCGAATACCAGGCCTCCAGTACGGCGGGCACGCGGTCGATCCACGGCATCGCCACGGCATTGCCCGAGACGATCGCCACGGCCAGGTTGGGGTTGGCTTCGGCCAAAGCCCCGATCACGGCATCCTGTCCGTAAGGCAGCCCGAGTTGCAAACGGTCGGCGCCTTCGGAATCCTGATGGTCGCCCTTGTTCAGGCCGCCGATAAACACCACGACATCCACCTTGCGGGCTGCGGCGATGGCATCGGCGAGGAGCTGAGCCCCGGAGCGTCCTTCCGAGAGATCCTGTCCGGTCACAACCCCGTTGTAGTCGCCCGTCACGTCGCCGACGTAACCGCGCTCGTAGAGCACCTCGGCCTTGTCGCCGACGGCCGCACGGATGCCCTCCAGGGGGGTACACTCGTGTTTCACCTTGAGCGACGAGGAACCGCCGCCGACGGTCATCATCTTCACGGCGTTCTCGCCCACGACAAGCAGTTTCTTCGTTTTCGAAAGGTCGACGGGCAGCACCCCGCCGTCGTTCTTGAGCAGCACCATACCCTCGCCCGCGATGCGGCGTGCGGCGGCATTATGCTCCGGCGAGCAGAGCGACCCGAAGGGTTTGCGGCTGTTCATCGCCGTGCGGAAGATCAGGCGCAGCACGCGGCGGGCCTTGTCGTCGAGCTCCCCGGTACCCACCTCGCCCCTGCGGAGCAGTTCGAGGTAGGGATTCGCCAGGTAGTAATTGCCGTAGGCATTGGTCGCGCCCCAGTTCAGGCCGTCCGTCCATGTGCCGAACTCCATGTCGAGCCCCTTGAAGATGGCCTCGCGCGTATCGTGCACGCCGCCCCAGTCGGAGATGACCACGCCGTCGAACGCCCAGTCGCGCTTGAGGATGTCGTTCAGCAGGTATTGGTTGTGGCAGCAATGCTCGCCCTTGTATTTATTGTAGGCGCCCATGATGGCCCAGGCACCGCCCTCTTGCACCGCAGCCTTGAAGGCCGGGAGGTAGATCTCGTGCAGGGCACGGTCGTCGACCACCACGTCGACCTCATGGCGCCGCAGCTCCTGGTTGTTCACGGCAAAGTGCTTCACGCAGGCGGCAACCCCGTTCTGCTGTACCCCCTGCACGTAAGGCACGACCATGCGGGCCGACAGGAAGGGGTCTTCGCCCATATACTCGAAGTTGCGCCCGTTCAGGGGCGTACGGTAGATATTGACCCCGGGGCCCAGCAGCACGTCCTTATCCCGGTAACGCGCCTCCTCGCCGATGGATTTGCCGTAGAGGGCCGACATTTCGGGGTTCCACGTCGCGGCGAGGCACGTCAGCGCGGGGAATGCCGTACACGAGTCGTTCGTCCAGCCGGCCTGATCCCACTCGTCCCACAAGACCTCGGGGCGGATGCCGTGCGGGCCGTCGGTGCACCACACTTCGGGGATGCCCAGCCGCGGGACGCCCGCCGACGAGAATTTAGACTGCGCATGCAGCAACCCGACCTTCTCTTCGAGCGTCATCCGCGAAAGAGCGTCCTCGACACGCTTTTCAAGCGGCTGCGACTCGTCCAGATAGACGGCCACATCGCCCCGGGATTGCTGGACGCCCGTGCAGGCGACCGCCGCGAGGGCGCACAATGCGGCAACGCCCTTTACATAAGTTTTGGCTTTCATTCGAAAATATATTTAAAATAAATATACATATATACATAGCTTTTTAATCAATCACTTGAAACAACAAAGATAAAAATTATTTTAAGACCCGACAAAAATAAAGTTATTTCTTTACAGACAGAACCATTAAAGGCATTAATTAGGATCCGAGACGGACACAGCAGGAAGAGGATTCGGAGGGGTGGAACGCGGAGAGGAGGACACGGAAAGGGATGCCCGAAAAAGAGGTTCAAAAAGGAGACTCGGAGAGGATGCAGGACGGGGTGCAGGAAAAGGACACCCGTGAAAGGAGGCTCAGAAAGGATGCAGGAAGAGCCGCAGGAAAAGAACAGCAGAAAAGGAGGGTCGGAGAGGATCGCAAAAAAGAACGAAATGAAGGAACGCACGTGAACAAGCTGTGCCGGAAACAAGAAGTACAGGCCGGAAGGACAAAGCCAGAAAAGCAGGGGCATAAAAGGACGGAGGGACTAAGGACAGGAACAGACAGGAATAAACAGGGGTAAAACAGGGATAAACAGGGGACGGAGGGACGGAAAAATTAAAGGCAGAGGCAGAGGAGAGGGGCTGGACGGGGTAGAGAGCGAAGGCGAGTGAAGGAAACGGCGGGGGCGAGGACGGGTGGTGGACAGGCGAGGACAGGCGAGGACGGGCGGGGACGGGCGGAGACGGGCGGAGACGGGCGGAGACGGGCGGAGACGACGGAAACGGCGGCGGCGACTGAGACGGCGGCAGGGACGGCGGCAGGGACGGCAGCAGGGACGGCAGCGGACAGCGGTGGGCGGTGGGCGGTGGGCAGTGGACAGTGGACAGTGGACAGCGGTGGGCGGTGGAAGCAGAAAAACAAGAAATGCACGATACAAAAAAGACCGCGGAATCGCTTCCGCAGTCTTTTGTCGTCTGCTTCCCGTCCGTCAGGGGCGGCCTCCGGGATACTACCCTATTCGGCGGGCTGCTCCGCAGGGGTTTCGGCCGGAGCCTGTGCCGGAATCTCGGCCTGGGGCATCGTGGCGGGCGCCTCGGTCTCAAGGACACGCTCCTGAAGTGCCTTGGCGTCCTTCGAAATTTCGCTGTTGCTCTCTGCGACGCGCCCCTTGTCCATGGCGAGCGTAGCCACGAGGCTCAGCACAACGATAGCGATAGCCATCGTCCAAGTGAATTTCTCGAGGAAATCCGAAGTTTCACGCACACCCATGACCTGGTTGGACGCGCCGAAATTGGCGGCCATGCCGCTCTTGGGGTTCTGCACCAATACTGCAAGGATCACCAAAACGCTGGCAATGAGTATCAAGGCAATGCAAATCGTGTATAACATATCGTTGAAATTTAATTATTGTTTTCCAATTTGCCAATTAGCTCGGCAAAGTAAACACTTTTTTCGGGATTTCGCAAACTTAATTTGCGATAAATCGCTATGGCTTTGTCCCGAAGCCCCTGGGCAAGATAGATTTCCGCCAGTTCCTCGCTCACGACCTGGTCGTCGTCGTCCAACACGGCCTCGGTGCACACCTCCTCCTCGGGTTCGCCGTCGGCGGCCACGATGCGCAGATCCTCCTCGCGCAGGAAACGGTCGATGATGTCGTCGGACGACAGCCGGCACAGGGCATCGGCATCGACCGCAGCCATGCGCAGCGAACTCTGCGCACGCCACGGGGCGGTCACGTCCAGGCGGGGATCGGGCCTGCCCGTGGCGATTTCGCGCACGATACGCGCCAGGTCGAACCACTCGCAGCGTGCGAGCAACGCGTCGAGTTCCGCCGCCGCGGGAAGCTCACCCGCGCCGGACGATGCGATATATTGTTTCAAATCTGCCATAACCGCACGGGTTTACCAGTTCGAAGCCGAAGCCTGGAAGATGTCCGTCACCAGCTTGTCGACGATCTGCGGGATCAACTCCCCTTCGACTTCGGTCAGCAGGCGCGTGGATTCGTAGTCCTCGTAGGCCGTGAAAGTCCTGTTCCAGGACTGTTTCTCGTCGAGGGCATTCGTGAAACGCACCTTGATGGTGATCGTCAGGCGGTTCAGCAGGGCGTAATCGTCGCTCGACACCGACGCTGTGGTGGAGGTGTAGTTGATGATCTCGCCTTCGAAAGCGAAGTCGCCGCCCTCTTCGACCTGCATCAGGCGGGTACGGCGGGTGAACATGTCGACGAGCGCATCGGTGAGCGTCGAGCTGAGGATGGGCGCAACCATCGTGGCGTTGTTGGGGAAATAGGCCACGCTGAAAGTCCTGGCATCGGGCGGGATCGAGGCGCCCGAGAGCGAATATTTGATGGCCACGCCGCACCCGGTCAGCAGGGCGGCACAGAGGGCCGTGACAGCAAATTTTATCTTCATAGTACAAAAATTCTCTTCTCCGGGCGGCTCCGGCACGGATACGCCGTGCCCGGGCGGCCTAATTATCTTCGATGCCCAGCTCCTTGATCTTGCGGTAGAGCGTACGTTCGGACATGAACAATTCGGCGGCGGCCTCGCGGCGGCGCCCGTTATTGCGGCGCAGGGCGCGGATGATCTGCTCGCGCTGCATGTCGGCCTTGGTCATCTCGCGCGGCGGCTCGTCGGTGACATCCTCGCTCTCGGCATAGACCGCCGCAGGGGCATAGGCCGAAGCGGAGCTCTGGGCCGTGGTCGGCAGCAGCGCCTTGACGTCGTGCACAGGCCCGCAGGGTGCCTGGGTGTTGTGCATCAACTCGGACATCATCCGCTTGAGGTCGTTGATGTCGGCCCGCATGTCGAACAGCACCTTGTAGAGCAGTTCGCGTTCGGTGGACATCGTGTCGTCCGCGCGCATCCCGCCCATCGGTGCGGGCGTCCCGCCGTCCTGCGGCGGAAGGTAGCGGGACAGCACGTCGGCCGTGATAAGGCGGGTCTGTTCGATGGCCGAGATCTGCTCGGCCACGTTTTTGAGCTGGCGGATATTGCCCCGCCAGTAATAATGCATCAGCATCTCGCGCGCCGCGGCATCGAGCGTCACGGCAGGCATACGGTACTGTGCGGCCACGTCGGCGGCGAACTTGCGGAACAGCAGCGGGATGTCCTGCGGCCGCTCGCGCAGCGAAGGCACCGTGATCGGCACCGTGCTGAGGCGGTAGTACAAGTCCTCGCGGAAACGCCCCGAGGCGATGGCCTGCTGGAGGTTCATATTCGTGGCGGCAACGACGCGGACATCGGTTTTCTGCACCTTGGACGACCCGACGCGGATGAACTCGCCCGTCTGCAACACGCGCAGCAGGCGCGCCTGGGTCGGGTGCGGCAACTCGGCGACCTCGTCGAGGAAGATCGTCCCCCCGTCGGCCTCCTCGAAATAGCCCTTGCGGGCTTCGAGCGCCCCGGTGAAGGAGCCTTTCTCATGCCCGAAGAGTTCCGAGTCGATGGTACCTTCGGGAATCGCCGCGCAGTTGACGGCTATATATTTATTGTGTTTGCGCGCCGAATAGGCGTGGATGACCTGCGGAAAGAACTCCTTGCCCACGCCGCTCTCGCCCGTGACAAGGACGGTCAGGTCGGTGGGGGCCACACGCACGGCGACCTCCAGCGCCCGGTCTAAAAGTTCCGAAGTGCCGATGATGCCGAAGCGCTGCTTGACTGTGGTGATGTCCGTCATTTATTCCGTAATGGGTTGTTCGGGCGTTGCCGCGCCCGTGTCCGTTGCGGGCTGCGGGTCGGCGGGTTGTTCGAGGTACTGCATCTCGGCCTCCTTGTCGTTCGCTTCACGCAGATAGCCGAAGGCGATGGCGGCGACGGCGATGGCGGCGGCAATGACGGCGACCCAGATGAAGCGGTCGGCGCGGCGCCGGCGCGGCGGCCGGTCAACATAGGAATAGGCGGCGGTAGTCTTCGGCGGCTTGCCGTAGCGCAGGCCCCGCACCGAAGGGTCGGGGTTCATTTTGGCCGAGGGCGACACGCGCGGCTCAGAATAGGGCAGCTTCGGGGGCTTCTGCCCCACAGGGGCAGTCTGCGTCCCGGCCGGAACCGCGGCAGTATCGGACGCTGCGGGTTGCGCAGGCCGCGGCTCGTAGGCGAAGGCGATCGTCCCGTTGGGGCCGGGGTGCAACACCCCGAAACCGTCGAGCCGGAACTCCTGCCCGTGCTGGGCGGCATGGCGCACCTCGAAGACGAAGCGGTCGATCTCGCCCGCAGCCTCCAGTTCGCCGACGCCCTCCGCACGCAGCAGGCCGCGCAGCACACCGTCGTCGCGTTTGAGCAACTCCGAAAAAACAATGCTTACGCCCGGCTCCTTGACGATGAACGTCCCGAGCTGGGGCACGACGAGCCGCTTGTGCGACCCGAGATATTGCGATATGGTCTGAACCAACACGATTGAAATCCACTTTTGAAATCCGGTTCAAAAATACCCTTTTCCGATGAAAAAAGCAAAATTCGGCACGGATTTTCAAAATAATCGGGCAAACTATTGGTTATACGAAAAATATTCGTTTGATTTGCATCCCGAAATTTCAAAAAATCCGGGCGAGCTACTTTGGCCGGAAATTGCGGGTGTAGCGAAGACGGATTGCCGAAACTTACACGAACCAGCCATGAAAGACAAGTACATCGACCTCATCGAACAGACGTTCGACTTCCCGCAGGATGAGTTCTCGGTCGAAGACAACGAGTTGAATTTCCATGACATCCCGCTCATGGAACTGATCAAACAGTACGGTACGCCGCTCAAGATAACGTACCTGCCGAAGATCTCGCAACAGATCAACCGCGCCAAGCGCATGTTCAACGTGGCGATGGCGAAGGTCGACTACAAAGGCTCGTACAACTATTGTTACTGCACCAAGTCGAGCCATTTCTCGTTCGTACTGGAGGAGGCCATGAAGAACGACGTCCACCTGGAAACGTCGTCGGCATACGACATACATATAATCAATGCACTCTACGACGGCGGCATCATCGACAAAGACCGTTACATCATCTGCAACGGGTTCAAGCGCCCGCAATACGTGGAGAACATCGCCCAGCTGGTGAACGACGGCTTCGTCAACACGATCCCCGTGCTGGACAACAAGGAGGAGCTCGACCTGTTCGAGGACGCCTTCACCAAGAAATGCAAGGTCGGCATCCGCATCGCCTGCGAGGAGGAACCCAAGTTCGAGTTCTACACCTCGCGGCTGGGTATCCGCTACAACGACATCATCGACTTCTACAAGGCCAAGCTCAAGAACAGCAAGAAGTTCCAGCTCAAGATGCTGCATTTCTTCATCAACACGGGCATCAAGGACACGGCCTACTACTGGAACGAGTTGTCGAAGTGCATGAACGTCTACTGCGAACTCAAAGCCATCTGCCCCGAGCTGGACAGCCTCAACATCGGCGGCGGGTTCCCCATCAAGAACTCGCTCAACTTCGAGTACGACTACGAATACCTGACCGAGGAGATCATCGCCCAGATCAAGAACATCTGCCACCGCAACGACACGGAGGAACCCAACATCTTCACCGAGTTCGGGTCGTTCACCGTAGGCGAAAGCGGCGCGGCGCTCTACTCGATCGTCAACCAGAAACAGCAGAACGACCGCGAGAACTGGTACATGATCGACTCGTCGTTCATCACTACCCTGCCCGACACGTGGGGCATCAACCAGCGTTACATCATGCTGGCGGTGAACAACTGGGACCGCGAATACCAGCGCGTGCTGCTCGGGGGGCTGACCTGCGACAGCGAGGATTTCTACAACGCCGAATCGCACACCAACGCCATCTTCCTGCCCAAGCTCGAACCCGGCAACACGCAATACATCGGGTTCTTCCACACGGGTGCCTACCAGGAGTCGCTGGGCGGTTTCGGCGGCATCCAGCACTGCCTGATCCCGGCACCGAAGCACATCATCATCGACCGCGACAAGAGCGACAACGAATACTATACGAGGCTCTTCGCCAAGGAGCAATCCTACCGCTCGATGCTGAGGATACTCGGCTACTAAGGCCGGGGGGGGGCTGTGCCGGCACTTCTTGTTGCCGGCACTCCGGCCAAGCGCGTTCCCGCCCATCGCCGGGAACGAGACGGCAGCAGGGAAGCGATGCCCGCCGCGGGGTGCCGATGTGCATCCGCACAAAAGCGGCGGCGGGAGAAATCACCGCGCGGCAGCACTGCGACAGGGCAAGGATTGCGGCGAAAAAAGCGGCAGCCAAGAAAGAGCGGCGCAGAAGCGACGCCCGCCGCGGGGCGCCGATGTGTAACCGCATAAAAGCGGCGGCGGGAGAAATCACCGCGCGGCAGCACTGCGACAGGGAAAGGATTGCGGCGGAAAAAGCGGCGGCCGGGAAGGAGCGGCACAGAAGCGGGATTGCGGCGAATACAACGGCAAACCAGGCATAACGGCAAACCAGACACATAGGAGTGAAGGGGTTGCCTTTTTTATGCCGGGACGTGGGGATCGGCCGCCGGCAGGAGGCCCCGGAGGGGGTTGAAATAGATTCCCGAGGCATATCGACGCATTAATCCGCAAAAAAATAGGAATAATCGAATAATTTGATTACCTTTGTCGGCATAAACAAGGGTTTATATTGAATTCTTCTTTCGTGCGTATTTGTTTCCGCGGTACTTTGGCGGACTGTCCCATCTCAGAATAGATCTCATTATCAGCTTCTTTGTTCATAAACGGCCTCTTGCAGGCGACAGGCATCGGAGGTGATGCAAAAGAAAATGATGGTGAATATTTTTACAGACAAGCACGAAATCCATGTCCCATAATTCCGTATACCGGGGAAAGGCCGCCGAATCTGGCACCTTTTCTGCTTTGAACACGGGTATCGGGCAACGGAAATACGACAAAACCGACGGATACAGTCCCGCGACAGGGGCGATAGCCGCATAACAACATAGAATGGCAAAACGAATAACGACAGGTAAAAGAGACCGGGAAAAGCTCAAGGAGCAAAAACGACAGGAAAAGCAAAAACGCAAGGACGAACGCAAAAGCGGCGGTACGAGTTCTTTCGAGGATATGATAGCCTATGTGGACGAGAACGGCATACTGCACACCACGCCCCAGGATGTCAAACCCAAGACGGAGATAGACGTCTCGCAGATCGAGATTTCGACACCCAAACAGGAGGAAATGGAAATACTGCCCTCCACAGGGCGCGTCGAGTATTTCACCGCCTCGAAAGGCTACGGCTTCATAAAGGATGCCGACAGCGGCGAAAAATACTTTTTCCACATCTCTTCCGCACCTGACACCATTGCCGAAGGAGACAAAGTCACATTTGAAATTGAACGCGGGACGCGCGGATTGGCCGCAGTACGTATATCAATCATAAACAAACAATAATTAAAAAACAAGAACGATGAACATTTATGTTTCACACCTGAGCTGGGGTACGAAAGGCGACAGCTTGCAGAACCTTTTCTCACAGTACGGCGAGGTATCCTCGGCTAACGTAATCACCGACCGCGAAACGGGCCGCTCGCGTGGCTTCGGCTTCGTAGAGATGCCCAACGATGCCGAAGGCCAGGCTGCGATCGACGCGCTCGACGGCACCGACTTCGAAGGCAAGACCATCGGGGTCAATGTCGCAAAACCGAAGGCCGACAGGCCTGCCGGCGGTTACGGCGGCGGCAACCGTGGCGGCGGCTACGGCGGCGGCTACGGCGGCGGCTACGGCGGCAACAGGAGATACTGATTTTCCACGAGGAATATATCACCCCTGCTTCATGCGATTGAGGCAGGGGTCTCTTTTTGCCCGGTCTGTCAGGGCTACGGGGAGCTCCCCGGAGGGTGCAGCGTATCGGAAAGGGGCAGGCGGACGCCGGGGCATCGGAAGAAAGGGGGAAACTGCAGGCCGCACCGGCCGGGGCTGCCAAGCCGGGGCACACGGGGATCACACCAGGATTTCACCCGAATCACGGCGAGGCTGAAAGCGGGACACGCACCGGATTGGGAATAAACAGGGAAGGAACATTTTTCCGGACAAGCAACTAACAAACGACGACTTGCATATGGCTATGCATTGTCGGTCGGCAAACAGGATGGAAACGCATCGAGCGAAAGGGAACCGAGTTTGCGAACCGTTTCCTCGAAATTGTCGCCGCCGTTGAGCGCGGCTTTCTTGATTTTGCTCTTGTAATTATAGATCGTCTGCGGCGAACAGCGCAGGAAATCGGCGATCTGATTCACGTCGGAAACCCCGAGCCGGATCAGCGCAAAGATGCGCAGCTCGGTGTTGAGGCGCCCTTCTTCGGGCGTATAGCGGCTCCGGGGGTTGAGCAGGGCGTTGAATTTCTCCACGAAATTGGGATAGAGGTTCAGGAAGGCCCTGTCGAAATTGCGGCACAGCTCCTCTTCCTCCCTGCCGGGGGCCTGCAACGAAAGGTCGTGCAGGCGGTCGAATTGTTTATTCCTGATCTTCAGGTTTATATCGCGGCGGTATTTGTCCAGTTTGTTGATATAGATGGCGCACTGGTTCATGAAATAACCCAGGTAACGCTCCTTGACCAGGTTCGCTTCGTCGAGGTTGCGGTTCAGGCTGATGAGCTCCTGCGTAAGCGCCGCCAGCTCCCGCCGGGCACGCGAAATGACCTTCGTCTGGCGGAAATAGAAAAACAGCGCGATGGCCAGGGCCAGCACCAGCAGGCTCGACATGGTGGAATAGAAGCGCAGGTTGTGCCGCTGCTTGTCGAGTTTATAGAGGTAGCTGCTCTCGATGATCGGATAGAGGCGCGCGATCACGGTGTTCTTGAAACGGGAATTGTAGAAATTGGCATCGTTCAGCGCATAGGAGATATAGGAGTATGCCCGGTCGATGTCGCCCTTTTCGAACAGGCGCGTGGCCAGCGCGAGCAGCGCCTCGTTCTCCTTCACCGCAAGGCGTATGTCCATCGTGGCGGCCAGGATCAGGTAGCGTTCCTCCATCGCGCTGTCGCCCGCCTGCCCGTAGGCTTTGGCCAGGCACATCGCCCCCATGGCATAGGGATGGGTCTGGGGATCGCGCGAACGAAATATGCCTTCGAAGATTTCGAGCGCCCCGTCCGGCTGTCCCTGCTCCATGAGCTGGAAAGCCCGCTCGGTCTGCCAGTCCGTGGAACCGACGGGCAGCAGCGACAACAGCGAATCGCGGCAGCGGCCGATCTCCCCCTTATATTCGTCCGACAACTGGCTGTCGTTGGTGTATTTTATCAGGTTCTCGTAATAGCGGATCGAGTTCCAGTAATAGCGGCATTTCTGGTCGGCAGGCAGCCGTCCGTAGTCGATAGACCGGAAAATGTCGTTGGCCTGCAGGAAAAGCCCCGAAAGGGAGTAGAGGAACGCCAGCCGCAGCCTGCTCTCGGAGAGATGATCCGGGTTGCCGAGGCTGCGGGCGATCCGGATATTCTGCAGGACGTAATATTCGGCCGAGTCGCACAGGAAGGATTCGTAGTTGTCGATGATCTCACAGTTGATCCGGTAGATGTCCTCCGTACTCCGGGCACCGGTCTTGCGCAGCCGCAGCTCCTCGATACGCGCCTTTTTATAGCCGGTATAGACTTCGCTGCTGTCGATCGCCGCATTGAGCGTCCGCAGCAGGTCGCCCGGCATAGCGTCACCGCCCCGGGCAGCAGCCGAACAAACCAACAGGGAAAGGAGTATGAGGGAGAATCGTTTCATTCGTCAAAAATTTCTCGTCCGGAAGTCCGGAGGAAGGCCGCCCGAGGTTGGTATTCAGGCAAGCAGCCCGCCTTCCCGGGAATTTACATGCACAAGTATACGAAATCCGGCCGGATTTTGCAATTTTTCGCCCGCTTTTTCCACGGCGCAGGCCATAATCCGGGGGAAAACCGGCCGACCGGAAAAGCACCTATTCCGGCGGAGGCAGAGCCACCGTCCGCGTGATGCCGACCTCGCGGGCGAAATGCCGGTCGTGGGTGACGACGAGCAGCGTTCCCCGATACCCTGCAATGGCGCGGGCAAGGATGCCGAGGCTCCCGAGGTCGAGGTTGTTGGTCGGTTCGTCGAGGACAAGCAGGTCGGGAACCGAGTTCGAGATCATCAGGCAGCACAGGCAGAGCCGCATCCGCTCGCCGCCGCTCAGCGTGTCGCAACGCTTGTCCCACATGGCCTCGGGGAACAGGGCCCTGTGGAGCCGCATCTTCAGCCCGTGTTCGGGCAGGCCGCCGGAGTTATGGCACTGCGCCAGTTCCAGCACGCTCCGCGGGGTGGCCGCCATGCCGTATTCCTGGTCGAGCCACACATGGGAGAACGCCGTGCGCACGACCTGCCCCGAGGAGGGTTGCAACTCCCCCGCCAATAACCGGACAAGGGTCGTCTTGCCCGAGCCGTTGTCCCCCGCGAGCAGGATGCGCTCGCCGCTGCGCACCTCCAGGTCGATGGGTACCCGCCACAGCGGATGCCCGGGGGTATGTTCGACGTTCACGCCGCGGGCCGAGACCAGCAGTTTGCCGTCGTGCAGCCGCGCATCGTTGAAATCGATCTTCAGTTCGCAGGCCTCGCGCCGGCGCCGGCGCAGTTCGCCGAGCCGCTGCCGGGCGTCGTCGACCAGCCCCGCATGTTTGTCCCCGAGACGGCTGTCCGTCCGCTCGCCGCTGTCCTTGAAAGTCTTGCGAAGGATGCGCGGGAGCCCGTCCTTGTGCCGTTCGCCCGCCCGCATACGTTTCTCCTGCCGCTCGCGGATTTCCCGCGCCTTCCTGCGCGCCAGCTGCAGGGCGGCCTCCGCGGAGGCGACCTGCCGTTCCAGCGCGGCTTCCTCGGCCTGGCGCTGCTCCCGGCAGAAAGCGAAATTGCCGCCATAGACCTTCAGCCCCTGCGGGGTAAGCTCGCAGGTGATGCCGACCAGGTCGAGCAGCTCGGCATCGTGGCTGGCCACGAGTATGGTCGCACGGCTGCCGCAAACAAAATCGCAGAGTTTCCGCCGCCCCGAAGCGTCGAGGTGGTTGGTCGGCTCGTCGAGCAGGATGACCGCGGGCGCGTGGACGGCGACCCCGGCAAGCAGCAAGCGGGTTTTCTCGCCGCCGCTCAGCGTATCGACCGGGGAATCCAGCCCCACGTGCGGCAGCCCCCACCCGTCAAGCGCCGCACGGCAGCGGGCTTCGACCTCCCAGTCGTCGGCGAGGATGTCGTAGCAGGCCGCATCGGTACTGCCCGCACAGATGGCACGCAGCGCCCCGACCTTTCCGTCCACCCCGAGGGCCCGGGCGACGGAAATCCCCGCGATGCCGGCCTGCTGGGGCACGTAATAGGGCCGCGAAGGACATACGATGCTGCCCGACGAGGGCGCAAGCTCGCCGGCGATAAGTTTCAGGAGCGTCGACTTGCCCGTACCGTTGTCGCCGACGAGCGACACCTTCGCGCCCGCAGCGACCGACAGGTCGAGCCCTTCGAACAGAAATTGCTGATTGCGATAGCGGTAGGAAACACCGCTAAGGATAATACCCATATGGATTAAAACGATTAATGGCGGCCTTCGGGAAAGGCCTGTTAAACCTGAGACCTGATGTTTTTCACACGGTGTCGGTTTAATGGAACCGACCTCATTAATCGTTCATTCTCATCGGAGCGGATATTGATTTCGGACAAAGGTAGGTACAATTCCGGGAATATCCAAAAAACAGCGATTTGCAGGGCGGGACAACGGGACGAAAAGCCCGGAACAGCAAATTCAGCAGGGCGGGGACAACCGGACGGAGAAACCAAAACCGACGAAACCGGAAAGCGGAAACGACGAAACAGAATACCTGCGGGGTATTTTTTCGGATCAACGCTTTGCACTCGCGTAAAAATTCGTAACTTGTGCGGTCAAAATACCGCGATTGGAGAGAATGCGACATATCATACGGAGGACGGCAGGGCTCTTTGCAGGGTGCCTGCTCTTCTTGTCGGCGGAGGCGACCGCCGCGGAGCCCGTACCCGCCCGGGCGGACGGCGCCCCGCGGCAAAACGCACCGGCGCACCGGGATGCCGCGAGCGCCGGGAACGCCGGGGACGGCACGTCCCGCAGCATGGAGCCGGATACGACGGGCATGGCGCGCAGGGCTGCGGCCGACACCGTGTCCCGGGGAGCGGCACGCCGCCGCGCATCCGCCTACCGGACGGGCTACGATACGGGCTACCGTAACGGCTATGCCGCCGGATACCGGGCCGCCTTGGATCTGACGAAGAAACAAGCCTCAGCCACTACCCCGCTATTGTCCTCCTTCTCCGCGGACACGACCGGCCGCAGGCGGAGGCTCGTCCACAGCATCGGCGCGGAATTCCGCCCGGAGTACATTCCCCCGACGAACATCTTTCTGGCAGGGGCCAACATGGCGGGCGAACCGATCCAGCGCTCGCTGGCCGCCCACCTGCGTTATTCGTTCCGTTTCCGCCCCGGGTCGCGCCCCGACTGTATCTACGGCGGCGTATACCAGGGGATCGGGGTCTCCTATTACAGCTTCGGCAACCGCGGGGAGCTGGGCAACCCGGTTGCCGTCTACCTCTTCCAGGGCGCGCGCATCGCACGCATCAGCCCGCTGGTATCGTTCAACTACGAGTGGAATTTCGGCCTGTCGTTCGGATGGAAACCCTACGACACGAACTACAACCGCGCCAACATCATGATGGGGTCGAGGGTCAACGCCTACCTCAACGTCGATTTCTACCTCAACTGGCTGCTCACGCAGCGGTTGGAACTCACCACGGGCCTTTCGATGACCCACTTTTCGAACGGCAACACCAAATTCCCCAACGCGGGACTCAACTCGATCGGCATGAAACTCGGGCTCGTATACAGTTTCGGAAGGGTCGACAACCCGCTCTCGCGGCCACGGGCACGGCTGCTCGCAACACCCTTTCCCCGCCATCTGAGCTACGACCTCGTGCTGTTCGGCTCGTGGCGCCGCAAGGGCGTGGCGGTCGGCGACAAGCAATATGCCGCACCCGATGCCTACGGCGTGGCGGGGTTCAACTTCGCGGCGATGTATAATTTCGGGTACAAGTTCCGCACGGGTCTGTCGGTGGACGGCGTGTACGACGGCAGCGCCAACGTCTACACCGAAGACTACATCGTAGGCTACGACGGGGGCGATCCCGGATACCAGTTCCACACCCCCTCGTTCGACAAACAGATCGCACTGGGAATTTCGGGACGCGCGGAGTTCGTGATGCCCTATTTCACGGTCGGCTTCGGACTGGGTTTCAACGTGCTGCACAAGGGAGGAGACCTCAAGTCGTTTTACCAGATGCTGACGCTCAAGGTAGGTGTCACACACAATACGTTCGTGCATGTGGGGTACTGCCTCAAGGATTTCCAGACCCCGAACTACCTGATGCTGGGCGTCGGGTTCCGTTTCAACAACAAATACCCGAGGCTGCGGTAAGGCTGCGGTGCCATAGCGCGTCGAATACAGGGCGATGCCTCCGGTGGTTTGCGGAAGCATCGCCGCTTTTTCAGGCCGGGAAAGGGTTATTTCGACCACTTGCGGCGCAAACGCCGTACCGCCGTGGCAAAAAAGCGTGCCGGAACCACGAGCAGCGTGGCCGCCCACTGCCGGGCGCAGGACAGGCGGAATCCGCCCAAACCGAAATCGGCGAACGACCGGCCATATAGCAGGGGAATATACCAGACTTTGATGTTGATGCGAAAATCATTGCTGACGTTGTCCTCGTGGACGATTTCGAGCCATTTTCCGCGGGCGGTGGAGAGATAGGTGGTCGGCAATTGCCGGATGGCCTTGGTATGGCGGTAGGAAATGATGGTTTCGGCACGCGCATCGAACGGCTCGGCGAGGGTCAGGAAGTGATTGTTCGTATAGCGCATTTTGAGTGCGAAGCGGCGGTCGGTGAAATACTGGTAACCGTACAGCAGGCTGTAAATCCGTTTGCCGGGAGCGGGACGCAGCTCGCGTTGCAGCAGTTCGACGACATCGGACGAAAAGGCGTCGTCGTTATCCAAGTTAGTGGTGATCAGCAGCTTCGGGGGGGGGATTTTCTTCCCTTCCGGTCGCACGACACGTACGCTGCAATCGTCGTGCGGAGATTTTCCGTCAGGTTGGCCGCCTGTGCGGCCGTATAATAGACGGCTTCGAACTGCGGGCACCGGGCCTTATAGCCTTCGATACGGCGGCGGCAGGACTCGGGCGTCGCGGCATCGAAAAGACAGAGCCAGGTGAAATTCCCGCTCGTCTGCGCTGCCACGGACGGCAGGCAGTAACGCTCGAAGACCTCGAACCGGTGTTCGAGCCACCGATCCGTACGGGTGGGCAGGTCGTGTTTATCCTGCGCATAAAGGTTCAGGTTGAACCGGGTAATGATAAAATGAGAGTAATTTTCCATTGCGGAGATTTATATCGCCGCAAAGATAGGAAAAATTCCATACGGATTTCACGCCGCCCGTCCTAATGTCATGACGCGGATCCCGGCCTCGGCGAAAAGGAGAAATACGGGCAAGCGCCGGGCTCGGATGAAGAACCGGCGCTTGCCGTATATAATTCCACCAATCCGGTAATTACACCCCGAACAGGAAGACGAACGGCTTGTCGCTCCTGCGGAATTCGGCCGTGGCATCGCCCGTGAAGGTTCGGCCGCCGACGAGTTTCAGGACACGTTCGGGCGTTCCCTGGCCGAAGTCGATCTTCGAAAGGTCGACCCAGAAGGTTTCCATCGCCAGCGTAGGCTCGAAATAGTAGACCCGGTTCTTCTGGTCGCAGACCGTGCGCCAGCGCGTCGACGCGATATGGGGCTTATCGGGGGTCGAGATGCCGTAGGGCACCGAGACGTTGCGCATTACGGACATCACGGCCGGCACGGCGACTTTCGGATCGGCGCTTTTGACGACGGCGTTGATATAGAACGACGCACGCACGAAGCGGTCGGGGGCGCGGTTGGTGCCGGGAAGCATCGTCAGCCCGCCGATCTGCTGCCAGTAATCGAGGATTGCGAGCTGCTGGTCGTAGAGCGGCGAATTGGTCATCACCTGGTACTCACGGCCGTGGTGCACCGACAGGCGGCCGTCGACATACTCGAAGATGGCGCTGTCGCCCGAGGCGTCGGAGATGGCCAGGTGCAGGCGCGACTTGACACCGTTCGGAAGGTCGGGGGCGTCGATGCGGAACTTCTCCTTCGAAAGCTCCGCAACGGCTTCGTCGACCGTGGCGAAATTATCCAGCACATACTGCGTCCAGATGCTCAGTCCCATGACCGGGCGCGTATCGCCCGGGCGTTCGTAGACGGATTCGGGCAGGAACAGCAGGTTGGCGACCAGCCCGGCCTCGTTCATGCCGTCGGTGATGCCGATGTCGTAGCCGGCAGCCGACAGGGTGCCGTATTTCGAGGTCCAGAACACCGTGTTGTCTGTGTTCGCCCCGCGCCGCGCCGTACCGCGCGGAAAGATGTAAAGGTTGGTGAGCGGATCCTCGCGCCAGTCCATGGTACGCCCGGTGACGGTCATACCCTCGGGGCCGAGATAAACGGCCCGCGTGCAGGCCGGGGATTCGGTGGGAAGAAAGGCCAGCGCCGCAGCGCCGAGCACGATAGGAAGTCGAGTTTTCATAAGCATGATAAGTTAAATATATCGGTCGCTGCAAATCGGATGCTAAAAGGTACGAAAAATTCACCGTTAAACCAAACCGGAAGGAATTTACGAGGCCCGGCACCGGGATCCTGTCACGGAACCGCATGGCACACAGCCGGTCATAGTCGGATTTATTTGGCTTTCAACAGCGGTTGTATTACCTTTGCGGAAAACCCCATCCGGCATGAAACAACCCCTACGCACCCTCGTGCTGGCCCTCTGCTGCGGCCTGGCTGCCGCCTGCACACAGCGGCCCGAGCGCCTCAAACTGATGTCCTACAACATCCGCAACGGCATCGGCATCGACAACATACAGGACATCGGCCGCATCGCCCGGGTCATCCTGCGCGAAGCGCCCGACCTGGTGGCGTTGCAGGAACTGGACAGCGCCACGCTGCGTGTGGACGGGCGTTACATCCCCGGTGAACTGGGGCGGATGACGGGTATGCACGCCACGTTCGGCCGCGCCATCGGCTTCGCGGGCGGAAGCTACGGCGTCGGGTTGCTGTCGCGCACCGAGCCGCTCGCCGTACGCAGCATCCCGCTCCCGGGGCGCGAGGAGGCCCGGGTACTGCTCATGGCGGAATTCCCGGACTACACGGTATGCGTCACCCACCTTTCGCTCACGCCCGAAGACCGGCACGCATCGCTGCCCCTGATCCTGCAGGCCACCGACACATGCCGCAAGCCGGTGCTGCTGGCCGGGGATTTCAACACAGGGGATGCCGCGGCGGTGCTCGCGGGGCTGGGCGGCGGCTTCCGGATACTTTCCGACACCACGCGGATGACGTTCCCGTCCGACAACCCGGCCGTGCGCATCGACTACATCCTCGGCCGCGGGCTGCCCACGTCGGCCACGGTCACGGAAAGCGCCGTAAACCATACGGCCACGGCATCGGATCACTGTCCGCTGTGGGTGACGCTCGCCTGGAAACGGGGTAAGCAGCCGCGGAAATAACGGGCAGCCGCGGAGAGGGCAAACGAACCGGGAGGCGACAGAAAGGGGTGCGGCGGATGCCTTCCCCCGTGCCGTATCCGGAAATATTGCTATCTTTGCACAAAATTCCATTGCCATGCAGATCAACAAAGCCGAATTCAAGTGCAGCTCGGAGCGCATCTCGCAAGTTCCGAAGGATTCGCTGAAGGACATCGCCTTCATCGGGCGCAGCAACGTCGGCAAGTCGTCGCTCATCAACATGCTGACCGGCCGGCAGGGGCTGGCAAAGGTCTCGGGGACACCCGGCAAGACGCGGCTCATCAACCACTTCCTGATCGACAATGCGTGGTACCTGGTCGACCTGCCGGGCTACGGCTATGCCCGCACGTCGAAGGCCATGCGCAGCGATTTCGCCAAGATCATCACCGACTACGTGCTCAAATGCGAGAAGATGCACTTCCTGTTCGTACTGGTGGACATCCGGCTCGAACCCCAGAAGATCGACCTGCGCTTCATCGAAATGCTGGGCATGAACGGCATTCCGTTCGGCATCGTCTTCACCAAGGCCGACAAGCTGTCCAAGACGCAGTGTGCGAAGAGCGTGGAGCGTTACAAGGCCACGCTCGGCGAGCAATGGGAGGAACTTCCGCCGATGTTCGTCTCGTCGGGCGAACGCGGTACGGGACGCGAGGAGATCCTCGGCTTCATCGGCGGATGCCTCAATGTTTAACCGATTGTTGAAAAAAGGTTGCCCGCAGGGCTCGTTTTTCCGACGGCATATACTATCTTTGCACCATCAAAAATCCTCGTAACCTATGGCTATCCACAAAATCAAAATTTTCTCGGGTCGCGGATCGGAATACCTTGCCGAAAAAATCGCGGCGAGTTTCGGTACGACGCTCGGGCAATCGGAAGTACTGCGTTTCAGCGACGGCGAGTTCCAGCCCTGCTTCAACGAGTCCATCCGCGGGTGTACGGTATTCATCATCCAGTCGACGTTCCCGCCTTCGGATAACCTGATGGAGTTGTTGATGATGATCGACGCCGCACGCCGCGCTTCGGCCTACAAGGTCGTGGCCGTGATACCCTACTTCGGCTGGGCACGACAGGATCGGAAAGACCGGCCCCGGGTGCCGATCGGCGCGAAACTGGTAGCCAACCTGCTGATGGCCGCAGGCGTAGACCGCGTGATGACGATGGACTTGCATGCCGACCAGATACAGGGTTTCTTCGACGTACCGGTCGATGCGCTCTATGCCAGCGGCATCTTCATCCCCTATATCAAGAGCCTCAACATCGAAGAGCTATCGATCGCAGCGCCCGACATGGGCGGCGCCAAGCGTGCCAACACCTATGCCAAGCTGCTCGGCACGCCGATCATCATTTCGCATAAGGAACGTGCCAAGGCCAACGTCGTGGGTACGATGACTGCCATCGGCGAGGTCGAGGGCCGCAATATCCTGATCGTGGACGACATGATCGACACGGCAGGCACGATCTGCATGGCCGCCGACATGCTCATGTCACGCGGGGCGAAGAGCGTTCGTGCTGCCATCACCCATCCCGTGCTGTCGGGCCCGGCCTACGAGCGCATCAACGACAGCGCGCTGCAGGAGGTGATCGTGACGGACACCATACCGCTCAACCCCGACAAAGACCTGCACAAGTTCACGGTGCTGTCGGTGGCGGACATGTTCGCCGACGTCATCGAGCGCGTGCACAACTACAAGGAGATTTCGTCGATATTCTTCAAATAAGGCGACCAGCCCATTACAAGAAGAGCCCCGGAGCGATGCTCCGGGGCTCTTTTCTGGCTGTGCAGGCGCCACTGTCCGTCCGCCATGCTATTTCACCCACTTGGGATAATCGGCAGCCATCTTCTCATAATCGGCCAGCCCGGTGCACGCCCTGAAAGTCCCGTTGGTGCTGGACGAGGGTACCTTTTCGAAGGCATCGGGGTATTTGGAGCGCTCGTAGAGATGCACCTTCGTCCCGTCGACCAGCGTATAGGGCGATTCGCCCTGCCAGGCCGAACATGCCCGGAAAGTCTGGGTGAACGCCGTGGCCTTGCGGCAGTTGTCGAACAGGGAGACGGGTACGGACTCGATGCCCGTACAATCGGCAAAGGTGAAGTTGAACTTCACGGCATTGGGATGTTTGTCGAAAAGCCCTTCGGGAATGCTCTTCAGGGCGACACAATCCATAAAGACGCTCTGGAACACCTCCACCTGCGTACAGTCGTCGAACAACCCTGCCGGAATAGCCCCGAGGGCTTCGCAGCCCGAGAAACACTGCATGAAGGTCGTGGCGGCGGAACACCCCGCAAACAGGTCGGCAGGGATTGTCCGCAACGACTCGCAGGCAGTGAACAGGTACCCCAGGTCGGTCACTTTGGAGCAGGCGGCAAAGAGCCTCCCGGGAACCGACTCCAGCCCGCGGCAGTAGGCAAAGATGCTGCTGAGCTTTTCGACACCCGTGCAATCGTCGAGCAAATGCTCGGGGATGCTCTTCAGCGCATCGCAATCGTTGAAACAGGAACTCAGGTCGGTCAGTTCCGTACATCCGGCGAACAGGTCGGCGGGAATCTCCCGCAGGGCATCGCAGCTGTCGAAAGCCTTGGAAAAGGTCGTCACACGGGCGAACGGAGCCTCGGGCCCGGGAGAGGGTATCGATTCGAGCGCAGCACATCTGTAAAAAGCATACTGCATTTTTTCGAGGCCCGTGGCACCCCAGGCTTCGACGGCTTTCAGCCGCAACGCCTGGTCATCGGTCAATTTTATCGAAGAGAGCGAAGGCACCGTACCGCTAACCGATACGCGGTAAGTCCCGGCCGCGGCATACTCGTGGGAAGGATGCCCGATCCCGAGACCGTCGATCTTGGCATCAATACTTTCCACAGCCCCGTCGCCCCAGTCGATCGTGCAGGACACCTGACCATGCAGCGGGATCGCCGCCACCGTCGCGGGAGCCTCGACCTCGAGGCGTAAAATCAGCGCCCCGTTTCCCTGCGACACATCCAGTGACGCCTCCACGTTCTCTGCACCCGTTATACGCAGTTTCCCGCTTCGCAGGGTGCCTCTCCGGTTGTCGTCGGCAGCCAGGGTCACCTTCCCCTCGCCAGGCGTCACAGCCAGCCAGTCGGGGGTCTCCGCAACCGCCCACTCGCCGCCTTCGGCCACGACGGCCACATCGACCGTCTTGCCACCCGAAGGGAACTCGACGGACGGGACGCCGAACGCCAGGCTCGTCGCAAGGGTCGGGACTTCGGGTTCAGGACCGGGATCGGGCGGAACCGTCCCCCCGGTCTTGTCGTCACTGCATCCCCACACTGCCAAGCACAAGGCAAGGCCAAAAATAATTCTTTTCATCGCTTCGTCGTTTTAAAGGTTAATACTATCCGGCAGCCGGGTCGGGAAGCGTCCCGGGTGCTTCGGCAAGGTATCGAGAAAACGATTCCTGCACAAAAAACTGCGGTGGACAAATAGTAGACATCGGCAATTTTGTTATTTTTACGCCATGAAAAAATGTTTCCTCTTCGCAGTTATCCTGCTGGCGGCCGGATGTTTCGCCCCAGACCCGGCACTCCAAAAGGAATGGGCACCGGCCGACCGCACGTACGATTCGCTCGCGCGGCAACTCGAATCGTCGCCGGACGCCCGGAACGGCGGGGAGTTACTGGCAAAATTGCGTACTCGGCGCGACCAACTGCCGGACAACCCGGTACTCGGGTGGCGCACCCGCTACTGGGAAGCCCGTGCACTCGTGCCGCAGGGCCGATGGGACGAGGCCCTGGAACTGCTCCGCGATGCAGAGCGGCAGGTCGACCCGGCACGCTATCCGTATGACAGGATCCGCATCGTGGGATTGCAAAGCCAGATACGCCTGATGCGCGGAGAGTATCCGGACAGTTACCGGGGATATTGCGAAACGGACGAATACTACCGCAGGACAGGTGACACGCTCCGGTTGGCCAGCACATGCGTCAACATGGGTGTAATCATGCAGGAACTCGAAGACTGGCAGCGTGCGCTCGACTACTTCAAGGCGGCCGACAGCCTGTTCACCCTCTCGGGAACCGACACATATTACGTCAAAAACCGGCTGAATTTCGCCAATGTACTTTACCGCCAGGGCGAACGGAAGAGAGCCGTCGGAATACTCGACACACTGCTGCGCACACCGGAATGCCTCGCGGACACCTCATTTCGGATCAATGTCCTGCTTTCGTACTGCTCTTATGCCGAAGGCGACGAACGGGGCGGGGAAGCCGCCGAAGCTTACCGGCTGGCAAGGCTCTCGGACGACCGGAAACTCATCGCCAAAAGCGCCGTCGCGCTGGCGATCGAGCGATTGCAGCGGGACAGCGCCGCAGAAGCGCTCCCGCTCCTGCGGCAGGCACTCGACTATGTCGAAGCTTCGGACGATGCGGAATTCCTGCTCCCCTCGCTCGAAAACACCGCCCACGCACTCTATGCCACGGGGCAGGCCGACAGCGCTTACCGCACGTTGAGCCGGTTTTCAGCGGCTCGCGACTCGCTCGGTGCAGACAGGCGGCTGGCCGAAGTGCGGCTGATGGAAAACCGCGCAGCCATCGAGCAATACGAGACCCGGCTCACCTACCTGCACGAACGGGCGACATGGCAGCTGCGGCTGACTCTGCTCATCGTCATCACGGTGGTCTGCATCGCCGCCTTCATCTGCTATGCCTTCCGGGCGCGCCGCGACAGGGAGCGACTGCTCAACCAGCTGCACGAAGCGGAGAACAAGGAACTCAACACGCGCCTCGCGCACGAAAGGCTGCGCAGCGAACAGTACCGCCGCGAAGTGGATCTGCGCAACCGGGAGCTGGCTGACCGCGTGATGGCAATCAACAGTTACAACCGCGTGCTCGAAGAGTTGCGGCAGAAGATCGAACAAGAACAGCACGAAGGGCACCTCCCGGCGCAAATCGGCATCCGGCTGCAACAAAGCATACGCAGACACCAGACCCATCCGGACGAGGAGAATGCCTTTTTCCGGATCCACTTCGAGGCGATCTACCCCGGCTTTCTGGAGCGGCTCAGGAAAGCGCATCCCGACCTTACGGAGCACGAGCTGCGTTTCTGTGCCTATCTGCGCATGGGCATGGAAAACAAAACGATCGCCCATATCCGTTCCGTACAGCCCGACAGCATTAAGAAGCTCCGGTTCCGGATCCGCAAAAAGCTGGCTGTCGACCCGGCGTGCTCACTCGAGGATTTCCTCTATTCGGTATAGGTATCCGCAGCCAAGTCCGCTTTTTTTCGCCCGGGAAAGCGGGGTTTCGGAAATTCTTAGTACATTTGTCCGCAGGCAGGCCCCGTGTCCGGGAATACGGCAGAGGAAGCCCGGACGGAAAACGCACACACCAAAGACCCGAATATACCATGACATTATCCATCATCCCCCTGTTCCTCGGCCCGACCGAGCTCATACTTATCCTGTTGGTCGTATTGCTCCTGTTCGGCGGCAGGAAGATCCCCGAACTGATGCGCGGCCTGGGACGCGGCGTCAAGGAGTTCAAGGACTCCTCGAAGGAAGACGGCAAGGACGGCAATAAGGACGGCGGGGCGAAGAAAAAGGAATAATCCGCAGCAGGCCCCGGGCGCACCGGAAGGGCGAGGGCCGGAAGGCGGGAGAAGCGCTAATGGAAGAGGGACTGCAAATGAGAAAGCGGAACCGGAAAGGCGGGAACGATGAATCCACGGCAAAAAAGAGGCGCCCATATTTTTTTGAACAATGAACCGACGGCAAAAAAGGAGGCGCTCGATTATTGAGCGCCTCCTTTTATTTTACCATTTATTTCACCACGATTTTTTACCCCGCGCCACACGGTGGCCGTTGATGACCAGCATGACCGGCGCAACGAAATAAAAAAGCCACCACCATCTCCAGCTGTCGCCTCCCCAAAGGACGACGACCAGCACGACGGACATGAGAGCCAAGCCGCCATACCCCGCTTTAAGCTGCCAGCGGGCGTTTTCCAATGCGGCCTGACGGCGTATCTCGACGCAGACGCGCCTGACCTCTTCTTCGGAATGTCTTTCTTCCCGTACCATAGTTCCTTTGGTTCAAACCGCTCCCCGGGGCTCGCCACGGCGGATGCGGCGACGTTATTTCAGCGGCGAATCGGGCTCCCGGGACATCACCAGGTAGAACATGCGGTCGAGGAAGCCGGGGGCAAACTTCTTGACAAAATGCGTGGCACGCCCCTCGTTTTCCATCAGGCAGAGGCGCTTGCGCTTCAGGATGCCGCGGGCGACAATGCGGGCGACCTCCTCGGGGGTCATCATCTTCGCCTCGTCACGCGGGGTTTCGCCCTGCTGCGTGCCGTCGGCCGTGAGGGCCGAGAAGCGGACGTTGGATGCCGTGAAACCCGGGCAGGCTACCATCACATGCAACCCTTTTCGGAGGTTTTCGATGCGCAGCGTTTCGAGGAACCCCGTCATGGCGAACTTCGAGGCCGAATAGCCCGTGCGTCCCGGCAACCCGTGCAGTCCGGCGACGGACGAGATACCGACAATCGAACCGTGCGACTGCTGGAGATACGGCAGGGCGAATTTGCAACAGTTGACCGTACCCCAGAAATTGACGTCCATCAGGCGGTGGAGCACCTCCAGGTCGACGTCGTCGAAAATGGCGCGCATCGAAAGCCCGGCGTTGCAAACCAGCACGTCGATACCCCCGAACTCACGCACGGCCGTGTCGATGAGCCGGCGGCACTCGCCGACATCGGTCACATCGACGCCGCAATAGGCGGCCTGCCCGCCCCGGGAACGGATGTCGCCCGCGATAAGCTGTAATTTCTGCACGCTGCGCGCACCCAGCACCACACGGGCGCCCTGCGCGGCGAACTCGCGTGCCATCGCCTCGCCGATACCCGACGAAGCACCCGTCACGATGACGACCTTATTTTTAAAATCTTTCATATCAATCGTTTCAATCGTTTATTTCAATCTGCAACGTATCGTAGGCCATGTGTACGCCGCGGGGGAGCGTCGGCTCCGTCACGGCATGCAGGCCGATGTCATGGGACATGTGCGTGAGGTAGGCCTCGCGCGGGGCAACGCGGGCGATGAGCGCAAGGGCTTCGGCCACGTTGAAATGGGAATAATGCTCCGTAAAGCGGAGCGCGTTGACGACGAGCACCTCCACGCCCCGGAGTTTTTCGACCTCGGCATCCCCGATGGTCTTGAAATCGGTCAGGTAGGCCAGCCTGCCGATACGGTAGCCCGTAACGGCGAAACGGTCGGAATGGTGTCCCGATACGGGGACGACCTCCAGTCCCCCGACCCGGAACGGCCGGGTGACGTCGATCTCATGCAACTCGATTTCGGGCACGCCGCGGTACTTATCCTGCGCGAAGGCATAGTCGAAGTCCTTGCGCACGACGCCGAGGGTATGGGGTGCGGCGTAGATGTCGACCTTGTGCACCAGCGGCGGGTAATCGACAAAGTTGAAGGCCCGCACGTCGTCCAGCCCGCCGATATGATCTTTGTGTTCGTGCGTGAGGAGGATGGCGTCGAGGTGGCGGATGCCCGTACGGAGCATTTGGCAGCGGAAATCGGGGCCGGCGTCGATGACCATACGCACGCCGCATGCCTCGACCAGGGCCGAAGTGCGCAGGCGGTTGTCGCGCTTGTCGGCCGAGGTGCAGACCTTGCAGCGGCACCCGATGACAGGGACGCCCTGCGAGGTGCCCGTTCCCAGAAAGGTGAGTTTCATGCAGGCAAAGATAGTAAAAATAGGACGACTGCGTACGGGCACACCGAAGAATCTGCCGCAGTGCACCGGCTCGGCCGCTGCAAAGTCCGGGGCTGCCGCCAGGGCAAACACCCCAAGCCGCAGGCTGCCTGCAAAACCGGAGAAGACAACCGGGGAAAGCTCCCGGAACGTTCCGGCAAGTACCGGAAAGGCCCGGCACACCCGCCCGGCGTACCCGGAAACACCGGGAAACCCGGCCCCTTACCCCGGAGCCCGGGAAAATCCCGGTACACCGCAGCTCCGGGAAACTCAGTAGGTCTGCTCGATATTCCAGACGAAGGCGCGCGAGCCCTGCATCTTGGTGGCGGCGTCCATCTCCCGGAAAGCCTCCATCAGCGGCGCGACCTTTTCGTCGTCGACGATGGCCATGAGCGAAGCGTTCATCGACGGCCAGGCATGCGTGCCGTAATGGGGTTCGCCGTCGAACGACCCGCGACCCTCGGTCAGCGCCCAGCGCGTGAAGCCGCGGACGCCCTGCTCGTCGAGGATGGCGTTCACACGGTCGGTGAGCGCCTGGTTGTATGATAAGAATACTGCTTTCATAACGGTATTGGGGTTTTATGTCCCGCCTGCCCGGTGCGGTAACAACCGGACAGGCGGGATAAACGGTTTAATGCCGGCTGGCCTGGTGTTCGGCGGCCAGACGGGCAAGTTTCTCCTTCTCCTTGCGCTGCGAGCGGTTGACGAATACCGAGTAGAGCGCCGGGATGATGAACAGCGTCAGCAGGGTCGAGAAGGTAAGTCCGCCGATCACGGCGATACCCATCGGCTGCCACGTCTCCGACCCGACACCCGTGCCGATCGCCAGCGGCAGCATACCCAGAATGGTCGTGAACGAAGTCATGAGCACAGGGCGCAGACGGCTCTTTCCGCCGGCGATCACGGCATCGAAGACACCCGAGCCGCGCTCGACCAGCAGGTTCATGTAGTCGACCATCACGATACCGTTCTTGGTCACGATGCCCACCAGCATGATGGCACCGATCAGGGCAATGAGCGACATCGGCGTGGAGGTCATCCACAAAGCCAGGAAAACGCCCGTGGCGGCGAACGGGATGGTGAACATGATGATGAACGGGAAGAGCAGCGATTCGAACTGCGTGGCCATCACGATGTAGACCAAAATGACGATCAGGATGAACAGCACGCCCAGATCGCTGAAGGCGTCGCCCTGGTCTTCGACCGTACCGCCGATTTCGAGGTCGACGCCGTCGGGCACGGGATACCCGGCGATGAGTTGATCGACCTCGGCCACCACGTCGCCTAGGGCGACGCCGGCTCCGAGCGACGACTTGACCGTGATCACACGCTGGCGGTTCTCGCGCTCGATCATCGGCGCGGCATACTCCTCCTGCACGCGGCCGACCTCCTTGAGTTTCACGGGGCGCCCCTGCCCGTTGTAAAGCGTGATGTTCTCCACGTCCCCGAGCGACATGCGGAACGGTTCGGCATAGCGCACCACGATGTCATATTCGTCGCCGTCCTCGCGGTATTTCGAGGCCACGAGGCCGTCGATGCGGTTGCGCACGGCCTGCGACGCCGTGGCGCTGTTCATGCCGTAATAGGCAAGGCGGTCACGGTCGAAGACCACGTTGAGTTCGGGACGCAGGTCGTCGCGCGAAAGCTGCACGTCTCGCGTACCCTCCAGGCCGCCCAGTTTTTCCTTCAGGTCGTTGGCAACGGCGTTGGTCACGTCCATGTCGTAGCCGAAAACCTTGATGTCGACCGTCGCCGAACCGCTCATGCTGCCGTTATCGCCGCCGGGCATCACCGAATATTCCCGCACCTCGGGGATGCGATCCAGTTCCTTGCGCAGCAGGTCGGAGATAACGTAGATCGACCGCTCGCGCTTGTCGGAGGTGGGCAGGCTGAGGTTGTAATTGATGATGTGCGAACCGGTGGTCTGCATCGCGGCGAACGCGTCGTCCGACGAGTTGGCGCCCGACGAGGCCGACACGAGCGTCACCTCGGGATAGTTCTTGTAGATGATGCTGTCGATCTGGCGGGCGATCCGCGCGGTGTAATCCACCGAAAGGTTCTGCTCCAGTTTGACCGTGGCCGAGATCCAGCCGTTATCCGAAGGCGGGAAGAATTCGGTCGGCACCTGCGTGACGAGCCCCAGCGAAACCAGGAAAAGCCCCATCATCGAGAAGATCGTGATACGGCGGTGGCGCACCACCCAGTTCAGCGAGCGGGCATAGGCGTCGTCGAGCCATGCGAGTGCCCGGTCGATGGGTTTGTATATGACACCCAGCCCCTTGTAATCGTGCACGCCGCCCTCGAGTTTCAAGAGGTAGGCGGACATCATCGGGGTCAGCGAAATGGCTGCCGTAGTCGAAACGCAGACCACGATGGTCACGATCCAGCCCAGCTCGCGGAAGAGGATACCCGCCATGCCCGGCACCATCGTCAGCGGCAGGAACACGGCAACGACCACGAGCGTGGTGGCAATGACCGACAGCCACACCTCGTTGGTGGCGTAGATGGCGGCCTCCTTGGGATTCGAACCTCGCTCGATGTGCGTCGTGATGTTCTCCAGCACCACGATGGCATCGTCGACGACCATACCGATGGCGATCGAAAGCGACGAGAGCGAGATGATATTGAGCGTCGAGCCCGTGGCGAAGAGGTAGATGAACGAACAGATCAGCGACACGGGGATCGTCATACAGATGATGAGCGTCGCCCTCCACCGCCCGAGGAAGGCCATCACCACCAGCACCACGAAGATAAAGGCGTACATGATCGTTTCCGAGAGCGACCCGATGGCATTGGTGATTTCCTGCGACCCCTCGAAGATCGTCTCCATCTTCACGTCGCGCGGAAGGCTCGCCTGGATGTCGGGCAGGCGCTTCTGAATCTCATGGACGATGTCCACGGTGTTGGCACCCGACTGCTTCTGGATCATCACGCGCACGCTCCGCTGCCCGTTGGCGCGTTCGTCCATCGTGGCCTTTTCGAGCGTATCGCGGATCTCGGCCACGTCGGAGAGCATCACCGTGCGTCCCCCGGCATTGGAAACCACGACCTTGCGCATCTCGTCGCTCAGCTTGAATTCGCCGTCGGCCTTGATGTTGAACGTGTTGTTGCCGATGTCGATCGTACCGCTCGGGATGTTGACGTTCTCGGCGGCGATGATCTGCCCCAGCTGCTCGACGGTCAGGTTGTAGGCTTCGAGCTTGGCCGGGTCGACATTGACCTGCACCTCGCGCTCGGGGGCGCCCATGACCGTCACGGCACCCACGCCGTCGACACGGTTCAGGACGTTGACGAATTTATCGTCGAGGATCTTCTTCAGAGCCGGGTAACTCTCGTCGGCCGTCACGGCAAGCATGATCACGGGGATCATCGAGGTCGAAAACTTGAAGATCGTAGGATAATCGATGTCGTCGGGCAGCTGCGACTGGCTGCGGCTCACCACGTCGCGGATCTCGTTGGCGCCCTCGGTCAGGTCGGATCCGTATTCGAATTCGACAATGATCATCGACACGTTGTCCTGCGACTTGGAGGTCAGTTTCTTGAGGTTGCTCACCGTATTGAGGTTATCCTCCAGGATACGGGTGATGTTGGTCTCGATATCCGCAGCGTTGGCTCCGGGATAGAAGGTGATGACCGATATCTGGGGGATTTCGATTTCGGGGTACTGGTCTACCGCGAGGTTCATCAGCGAGAAGAGCCCGAAGACCATCACGCCGACGAACATGAGCACCGTGGAGACCGGTTTCCGAACCGCGCTTTCGTATATTTTCATATGTTTCGGGGCGTTTTATTCCTGTTTGATTTCCACTTTGGCACCGTCGTAGAGTTTCGAAAGGGCCGTGACGGCCACGGCTTCGTCCGCCCCGACGCCCGAAAGAATGTCCACGCGGTCGCCGACCTGGCGTCCGACATCGACACGGCGGCGACGGGCAACGCTATCGCCCTCGATGACATACACGAAGCGCTCGGCAGTGCCGACCTGCTTCTGGACGGCCACGTCGGGCACCATGACGCCCTCCTTCTGCCCCATGTTGAAGATCGTGCGGGCGTACATACCCGGGCGCAGCGTGCGCCGGGCATTGGGCACCTTCACCTCGACCTTGAACGTACGGGTCGTGGGGTCGAGCGCCGGATAGATCAGCGAGACGGTACCCGTAAAGGTCTGGTCGGGGAAGATGTCCACCTTCAGCTCGACGGGCATCCCGACCTTCACGTTGGGGAAATACTGCTCGGAAATATTGGCGATGACCTTCAGCGGGTCGATCTGCATGATGTGCAGGATGGGCTGCGCCGAGAAGAGGTCGCCCGACTCGTAGTTGCGCGCCGTGACCACGCCTGTGATGGGCGAACGCACCTCGATGTTCTTCTTGAGGTTGGCGACCACCTCGCGCTGCACGTCCAGCTGCGCCTTGGCCTGCTGGATCTGCTGCGCCGAGATACCGCCGGCCTCATAGACGGGCAGCAGGCGGTTGTAATCGTCCTCGACGGTCTTCAGCTGCACGAGCTGCTGGGTGTACTGCGTCGGGTCGAGCGTCACGATGAGCTGCCCCTCGCGCACGGGGTCGCCCACTTCGACCAGGATGCGGTCGATGTGCACGCCCGAAGCCGCCGGAGTGATGTCGTTCTCCCTGAAGGGCTCGATCTCCGAAGTGAACTCCTCGGTAAGCTGCACGGTGGCGAACTCCGCCGTTTCGGTTTTAGTCAGCACACGGTTGTCCTGCTGCACGTCGCCTGCCCCGTTTTTGCCTTTGCAGCCGGCGAGGGCAGCCGCGGCAAACAATATAACTGCTGTTTTCTTCATATGCTATCTTTGTTTTTCAATTTCCACGCTATTTTTCCTTGCCGACGATGCGGTCGTACTCGGCCTTGGCCGTCAGGTAATCGAAGATCGCCTGCGAGTAGTTGAGCTGCGCCTGCGTCTGCGCCAGCTGGGCGCTGTTGAGCTCGAGGATCGTACCCGCCCCCGCACGGTAACGGGTGTCGGAGATCGAGTAGGCCTTGCGCGCCTGCTCGACGGTGAGTTCCTGGGCGTACATCGTCTCGCGCGCCGTCAGCAGGTCGTTCAGCGCCGAGCGAACCTGCACGTCGACCTGCTGCCGGGCGTATGTCCGCTGGAGGCCGATCTGCGAAATCTGGTTCTTGATCTCGCGCGAGCGGTTCATCTTCGTCAGCCCCGAAAAGAGCGGCACGGAGACGCGGATGCCGGCGGAAAGCGGGTTCTGCCAGAAATAGCCGTCCTTGATCGTCGTCATTTCCATCGTCGCCTGGTCGAACGACACCGAGCCCATGTTGTTCCCGGTGAGGGTGAAGTTGCCGAACGCCCCGATGGTCGGCAGGCGGCTCGCATTCTCGGCCTTGAGCTGGAGGCGGAGCAGATCCTCCTGCAGTTCGAGCGTGCGCAGGTCGGAGTTGTCCGAAGTGTCGGTCGTAAGCCCCTCGGTTCCGGCGAGCACCTTGTCGCGCATGGCGTCCAGCTCGCCTTCGACCTCGATTTCGACCTGCTCGGGGATCGAAAGATACATCTTGAGCATCAGTTTGGCGATGCGGATCGAGTTCTCGGTCTGGAGGATCGAGGGTTTCAGGTTGCTGAGCTGCACCTGCGCCGTCAACAGGTCGTACTCCGACGTGAGCCCGTTCTCATATTGCACGGACGTGTCGTCGACCGTACGCTGGACGGTGGCCTGCGACTCGCGGAGCACGTCGAGCGACTGCTCGGCGAGCAGGATGTTGTAGAAGGCCTTTTTGACTTCGGCCGTCAGCGTGATGCGCGACGAACGCGCCGCTTCGACGGCCGTGGCCATCTGCTTGTCGTTCATCTTCATCATGCGGTAAACCTGCGGCGCGAAGAGCGGCACCGAAGCATCCACGGCCCCGCTGAGCGTCGTATAGGGGTCGTTGCCCAGCGAGAAGCCCTTGGACATCTGCTGCACGATGAAGCTGTGGTTGACCTGCCCGGTCACCGACACCTGCGGCAGCAGGCCGCCCCATGTCTGGCGTTTCACATAGTCGTAGCGCTGCACCTCCATCTCGGCGACCTTGATGGTGGGATTCTCGCTCAGCGCCAGGTCGAGGGCCTGGTCGAGCGTGAGGCGCATCTGCGCCACGGCAGCGAACGTACCCGTTGCCGCGAGGCACAATGTCAGAATCAGTTTTTTCATAGTCATCTATCCAAATTCAATTTATTTCCCGTTTTCGACAGTTTGTACCGCTTCAGGTTGTCGTCGATCAGCTGCAGGCCCTTGGCAGTCGAAATGCCGCGGAAAAAATTGCTGATGATCTGCACGAACGCCTCGCGTTCGGACATCCCGTCGGGCAGCATCAACTCGCGGCGCGTCACGATGGCCGAAGCCGTATAGTAAAGCACCGAAATGGAGAGGTCGATGTTGAAATTATTGACGAACAGCCCGGCCTCGATGCCCTGTTCGAGCATCGAACGCAGGCTCGTGCGGTTTTTCACCATCCCCTCGCGCATCAGCTTGTCGTGCACGGCGGGATAAAACTTCCGGAGGTTGTCCATCATGCGGCGCGAAACCTCGGCGTTGTCCATCACTTCGCCCAGCACCATGAACATGGCTTCGAGAACGTCGTGCGCATCGGCCGTGAGTTCGTTCCACCGCTGGCGGTTACGTTCGGAATAGCGTTCCATGGCCAGGTAGAGCAGGCCTTCCTTGTCGCCGAACATCTCGTAGAGCGTCCGCTTCGACACCCCGAGCTGCTGCGCGATGTCGTCCATTCGTACCGACTTGATACCCTGCGAAACGAACATCTGCATGGCTTGGTCGATAATGCGTCCTTTCTGAGGAGGGGTCATAGCATTCAAATATTTCGGATCCGGTGGCAAATATAGAAAGAAAACCCATGAAACCAAAAAAGTTTTCTGTTTTCTGTCGTTTCATCAGCAAATAACACACCGAACGGCGAACAATGTAGTAAATCCGAACAATATGGGAGGTATCCCCCGTCCGTTCAGGCCGGTAGGGATCGTATCCGGGGAGACGCCGGGCAAACTGCCGCAACGCATGCCGGGCCGGCGGGGGCTCGCATCAGCGCAGCACGGGCGAAGGAACACGACTGCCGGAGCCTGCATGCCAGCCCACGGGCGCGGCAGGGACGCATGCCATCGAGACAAGCACCGGGGGATACGCCCCACGCACCGTCTACGAAAAAAAGCCGCTGCGGTTTGTCCGCAGCGGCCATAGGGAGAACATGACACGGGGTTATTTCGTCACCCGTTCGAGCCAGCGCACCATCGAGAGCATGACGAGCATCGACATGCCGCAGGCTGCGACGAAGACGCACCACGTAGCCCACATCGGGGTGTGCATGTAGAGCCATCCGCCGACGAACAGCAACGCATTGCCCACGGCCGTAGCGGCCAGCCAGAAGCCCTGCATAAGGCCCTGCATGTGCGGGGGCGCCACCTTCGATACAAATGCCAGTCCGAGGGGCGAGATGAAGAGCTCGGCGACGGTAAGGATGAAATAGAGGCCCACCATGACCCACGGGGTCACCAGGATCGACTGCACCTGGTCGGCCTTCATGCCTGCGAGGGCGGCCTTGTCGGGCAGTGCGAACGAGAAGAACATCAGGAAGAGGTAGGCCGTGGCGGCGATACCCATACCGATGGCGATCTTCATCGGGGTCGAAACCTCGATGTTGCGTTTGCGCAGCCAACCGAAGAACCACATGATCAGCGGCGTGAGGGTCACGACGAAGAAGGGGTTGACGCTCTGGAAAATCTCGGCGCCCTTGATGGTCGTGAAGCCCAGGTTGATGTTGATGACGTCGAGGTTGACGTAGTCACGTGCGAAATAGGTCAGCGAATAGCCGTTCTGGTGGAACGAAACCCAGAAGAAGATCACGACGCCGAACACGGCGAACAGTGCGTAGATGCGCTGGCGGATCTCCTGCGCCGACATGGTGATCTCCTCGGCCGAAGCCTTGACACCACCGGCCGCGGCTTTCTTCGACGGGTCGGGGAAGCGCTGCTTGTTGGACAGGTAGATGACCAGCGACACGAGCATCATCACGATGGCCGCGATGAACGCATAGTGGAAACCGCGGTTGAAGACATCGAGGTAGCCGTTGCAGAAATCGTGCAAGCCGGCAGCCGACACGGGCGTGCCGTCGAGGTAGGCCGAATTGGCGTACGACGTGAGGTTGGCAAGCCCCTCGCCGGCCATGTGCTCGCCCTTGGCAAGGTATTCGTGGCACAGCTCGGGCAGCTTGGCGTTATAGTCGAAATTGTTGACCTTGAGCCACCAGTTGCGCACGCCGATGGCGACGAACGGCGCGAAGAAGCCCCCGATGTTGATGAACATATAGAAAATCTGGAAACCCGACTCACGCTTGGCGCTGAACTCCTTGTTGTCGTACATCTGCCCCACGAGCGCCTGGAGATTGCCCTTGAAAAGGCCGTTGCCGAAGGCTATCACCAGCAGGCCGACGCACGTCAGCGTCAGGTAGAGCGGCAGGCTGGACACGGGCGTCGGCGTGGGGATGGCGATGATCAGGTAGCCCAGCGACATCACCACGAGCCCCCACATGATGGTTCCCTTGTAGTTGCGGGTTTTGTCGGCAATGATACCGCCGACGAGCGCCAACAGGTAAATCGAAGCGTAGAATCCCGAATAGATATACCCCGCGGTCGTTTCGTTCAGGCCGAACTTGGCGGAGATGAACAAGGTCAGGATAGCCATCATGATGTAGAAACCGAAACGCTCGCCCATATTGGCAAGGGCCGCCGCGATCAGTCCTTTGGGTTGTCCTTTCATAAGTTGATTTTGGTTTTAGTAATTTTTTTTAATAAGGTGCTGTTTTTTAGTCTTGGACAAAGATAGAAAAAAAATTCATATATTTGTATAAAAGGAAAACCGCTATGGAAAAAACGACCCGCAGGCTCCCGATCGTAGAACGCGACGAGTGGCTGCTCCCCGCCGAGCAGGAGCTCAACCGCCGCTACGAACGGTATACGGACAAAATAAACGCGATCGAGCAGGCGGCAGGCTCGATCGTCGACTACGCCAACGGCTACCGTTATTTCGGCTGGCAGCGGGACGAGCTGCTCGACGGATGGTGGCTGCGCGAATGGCTGCCGGGCGCGCACGACGTCTACGTCTTCGGGGATTTCAACAACTGGCAGCGTACCGAGATACGTATGCAGCGCGACGCGCACGGCGTATGGAGCGCCTTCTTCCCGGAGGCGATGTACCGCGACCGGCTCCGCCACGGGTCGCTCTACAAGCTCCATGTCCACGGCGACAACGGCTGGAAAGACCGCATCCCGGCCTATGCCACGCGCGTGGTGCAGGACGAGGCGACGAAGAATTACACGGCTCAGTTCTGGGCGCCGGAGCCGTTCGACTGGCAGGGCGACGCGTTCGACGCCTCGAAGAACGGCAGCCTGCTGATCTACGAGGCCCATGTGGGCATGGCGCAGGAAAAGGAGGGCGTGGGCACCTACCGCGAATTCACGGAGAAAATACTACCTATAATAAAAAAGGACGGCTACAACGCCGTGCAGCTCATGGCCATCGCCGAGCACCCCTATTACGGGTCGTTCGGCTACCACGTGTCGAGTTTCTTCGCACCCGCATCGCGCTGCGGCACGCCCGAGGAGCTGAAGGAGCTGGTGCGCCGCGCCCACGAGCTGGGGCTGGCGGTCATCATGGATCTGGTGCATGCCCACTATGTCCGCAACCTCAACGAAGGCATCGACGAACTGGACGGCACCGACCATCTGTACTCGCTGCCCGGCAAGGCCGGCTACCAGCCCTACTGGGACTCGAAGCTCTTCGACTACGGCAAGGACGAGGTACAGCATTTCCTGCTGTCGAACGTCAAGTACTGGCTCGACGAGTTCCATTTCGACGGCTACCGCTTCGACGGCGTGACGTCGATGATCTACCATCACCACGGCTATGTCGACTTCGACTGCCGCGAACGCTTCTTCGACGAGGGGGTCAACCGCGACGCGCTGACCTACCTGACGCTCGCCAACCGCCTGGTGCACGACTTCCGGCCGGCGGCCGTGACCATCGCCGAGGACGTGAGCGGAATGCCGGGCATGTGCATCCCCATCGCCGACGGCGGCATCGGGTTCGACTACCGGCTGGGGATGGCGATCCCCGACTTCTGGATCAAGGAGCTGAAGGAGGTGCCCGACGAGGAGTGGAACATATGGGAAATGTGGGACGTCATGACCAACCGCCTGCCCGAAGTGAAAACCGTGGCCTATGCCGAATCGCACGACCAGGCGCTGGTGGGCGACAAGACGCTGGCATTCCGGCTAATGGACAAGGAGATGTATTTCCACATGGACAAGGCGTCGGAGAATATCGTGATCGACCGCGGCATGGCGCTGCACAAGATGATCCGCCTGATGACCATCTCGACGGGCGGGCAGGCCTACCTCAACTTCATGGGCAACGAGTTCGGGCACCCCGAGTGGATCGACTTCCCGCGCGAAGGCAACGGCTGGAGCTATGCCCACGCCCGGCGGCAATGGTCGCTGGCGAAGAACGGGTTCCTGCGCTACTCGTGGCTGGGGGATTTCGACAAGGCGATGATAAAGCTGGTGAAGCGTTACAAGGTACTCGCGGACGGTTATGCCTGGAACCTCGCGATGGACGAGTGCAACAAGACGATGGTTTTCTCGCACGGCAACCTGCTGTTCGTGTTCAACTGGCACCCCACGGCCTCGATCCCCGACTACGAACTGCCCGTGCAGGCGCCGGGCAAGTATGTGCCCGTGCTCTCGACCGACGAAAAGCGCTTCGGAGGGCAACAGCGGCAGGCGATGGACGCCGAGCATTTCTCGTTCCCGGCACGCGACGGCGACAACACCGAACGACCCCATATCCGCATCTACAACACCTCGCGCACGGCGACGGTTTACCTGCGGAAGAAATAGCGGCGGGTGCGTCCTCCGCCCCGACGAAAACCAGCCGGAGACGACAAACAGCACGGCCTGTCCCATGCGGGGACAGGCCGTGCTGCTTTATCCTCGGGCAGAGACGACCCTTACCGGCCGGAAAGGGCAGGCTCCGGGTCTCGCAACCGCGGTTGCCGGCAAAGAGGCGGGCTTTCGGGCCGCGACGCTCCCGGCCTGAGGCAGTTTGTCGGCCGCAAATGGCGGGCTTGGGGCGCGCAACAGCGTTGGTCGGCCGCAAAAGGCGGGCTGCGGGCAGGGCTGCAACGCTTGTCGGTCGCAAATGGCGGGCTTGGGACGCGCAACGGCGTTGGTCGGCCGGAAAAGGAGGCCGCCGGACGGGGAGAAAGGTTCCCGGACGGACAAGCGCTACACCTCTACGGCAACCTGTCGGCGGGATAGGACACGCCCAGCTGGCGGCGCACCTGGTCGATGATCTCCATCGTCACGAGCGAGTTTTCGTGGCTGTTGACGGCGGATTCTATCCGTCCCTGTTCGATGAGGTCGATGAACTCCGCGACCTCATAATAATAGGTATCCTTCTCCAGGGGGAGCCCGACGCTGTGGCGGACGGGAGCGTCGCCCCGCCCCGAAGCGGCCGCCGGGCGCGGAAGGTACGCCACGTCGCGGATGGTGTGGATGGCGTCCAGCAACAGGTTGCCCTCCTCGCCCTGAATCTCGGTCGGAAGCGACGAATTGGCGATCTTGGAGTAGAGCACCGTGGCATTCATCCCCTCGTAGCGGAAATTGACGGCGCCCTGCCCGTCAGCACCCGAGGAGAGGACGATGCCCTGCGCTTCGACCTCCAGCGGACGCCCGAACAGCGCGACCATCGGATAGACGGTATAGACCCCGATGTCCATCATGGCGCCGTTCGACAGTTCGGGGTTAAAGGCGTTGAGCACGATCCCCTGCCGGAACTTGTCGTAGCGCGAGGAGTACTGGCAGAAGCTGGCGAAATAGCGGCGGATCGGCCCGAGCCGAGGCAGGTACTCCTGCACGACGCGGAAATTGGGGTTGAGCGTCGAGATCATGGCCTCCATGAGCGTGACGCCGCATTCGCGGGCGACGGCGACCATCTGCCGCGCCTCGCGGGCATTGGAGGCCAGGGGCTTCTCGCACAGCACGTGCTTGCCGTGGCGCATGCAGAGGATGCTCTGCGAAGCGTGCAGGAAATTGGGCGTGGCGATGTAAACGGCGTCGACGAGCGGGCTTGCCGCCATCTGCCCGAGCGAGGTGAAGGTGTGCGGGATGCCGTGCTTCGCAGCGAAGGCGTCAGCCCTCTCCTGCGAACGCGAACAGATCGCCACGGCCTCGAAGCGCGCGTCCTGCCGCGCCCCGGCCAGCACCCAGTCGGCGATGAACCCGGTGCCGACCATGCCGAATCGAATTTTCCCCGGCATTCCCTTATCTCCCGGTTATGCGTTCCACGGCCGCGGCGACGTCGGCGTACAGCTTCGGCAGGTCGACACCGGCCACACGGCGGTTTTCGACCACGATGCGGCCGTCGACCACCACCGTGTCGACATCCGACGCCTTGCCGCAATAGACCAGGTTCGAGACCAGGTCGTGGATCGGCTGCAAGTGGGGTTTCTGCAGGTCGACGACGATCAGGTCGGCCAGCGCCCCGGGGCGGATGACGCCCAGCTCACCCTCCGCATAGCCCATGGCGCGGGCGCCGTTGACCGTAGCCAGTTTCAACGCCTCGTAGGCCGGGAGCGCCACGGGATCGCCCGTGGCGGATTTTTGCAGGAAGGCCGCCGTGCGCAGCTCCTCGAACATGTCGAGGTCGTTGTTCGAGCAGGTGCCGTCGGTGCCGATGGTCACCAGCGCACCCGCGGCCCGCATCTTCTCGACGGGAGCCACGCCGCTCGAAATCTTCATGTTGCTCTGCGGGTTGTGCGACACGGCCACCCCCCGCTGGGCCAGCGTGCGGATGTCGCTGTCGGTGACATGGATGCAGTGTGCGCCGATGGTCTTGTCGTCGAGCATACCCAGCGCATCGAGGTGCTCGACGGGTGTCGCGGCGTATTTTTCGCGCACGATACGCACCTCGTCCCGCGTCTCGGCGATATGGGTCATGAAATGCAGCCCCCATTTGCGGGCCAGCTCCTTGCCGCGCCGCAGGTTTTCGGGCGACACGGTATAGGGCGAATGGGGTGCGAGGGCAATCTGTATGCGGTCGCAGTCAGCAGCCAGCGCAACGGCCTTCTCCGCCTCGGGCAGCACCTCGTCGACATTGTTGTCGAAATAGTTGCAGCCCAGCATCGCGCGGATGCCCAGCCGCCGGGCGACCTCCACGCAGCGGTTCTCGTGGTAATACATGTCCACGAACGAGGTGACGCCGCCCAGGAGCATCTCGACGATGCCGAGCGTCATGCCCAGCGCCACGTCGTCGGCCGTCTGGCGCGCCTCGAAAGGCCATATATAGTCGTTGAGCCACTCCATCAGGGCGATGTCGTCGGCATAGCTGCGTTGCAGCGTCATGGCCGCATGGCAATGCGTATTCACAAGGCCCGGCATCAGGAGCCGGCCCGTGCAGTCGATGACCCGCACGCCGGGACTGCAGGTGCGGAACGCGTCGGCTTCGGAGCCGGACGCAGTGACGAGCGCGATGCGGTTGCCCGCGACGCCCACAGCCCCCGTGAAGGTTCTGGGTTCGTCCCCGGCCGCCGTCATCGGCAGGATCGTTGCGTTGGTAAACAGGATGTCCATATTATTTGTATTTCACTTTCACTTTGTCGGTCTTTATCTTGCGCGGCGGGGTGTCGATCGAATTGCCCTGCACGGTGATGACATCGCGTCCGTCCACGGAGTTCGAATAGACCTGGATCACCTTGTTGAACACGCCCGGTTCGCTCTTGTGGGGTTCGTAGGTGATGCGGATCACGCCCTGTCCGCCGGGCGGTACGGGACGTTTGGGGAACGACGCCTTGAGGCACGAGCACGACGTGATGACGCGCGTCACCACGAGCGGCGCCGTGCCGTCGTTGGTAAAGGTAAATTCCCGCACCAGGTCGCCGCCCTTGCGGGGTACGTCGCCGAAATCGTGGCCGGCGACCTCCATGCGAAGGTGCGCCCCCCGCGCCTTCGCGTCCTGCTGCGCCCCGGCCGTTTCCGGGGCCGGGTTTTGCGCCGCCGCCCCGGCATGTCCCGCCGTGAAGGCCAGGCACCCGAGGATTGTCAGTAATAAGGTTCGCATGTATACGCTCGTTTCAAAAATTACTCCATACGGAAAACATAAGTGATCGTCCCGCCCTGCAGCGTGGCGCGGCTCTCCGTGAAGCGGGCCTTCAGCGCCGCGCTCTTCGCCGCCTCGACAAGCTCGGCGGCATCGGTCGTCGAGCCTTTCGGTTCGTAGGAAGCGCCCGTCACCTTGCCCTTGGCGTCCACCGTAACGCGGATGACGACTTTCCCGCTCTTCGAACCGGGATACGAAGGTTTGGGCAGGTTGCCCACAAGGCCGCGTCCCTGAAGCCCCTGGTCGAGCTGGTCGAGCCCGTCGGGATTCAGCCCCGGGCCGTCGCCGCTCGCCTTGTCCTCGCCCTGAGGCGCGCGGGGGTTGCCCGCATTGTCGGGTTCGTCGGCCCCGCCCTTGTTCATCTTGAACAGCGCTTTGGGGTTGGGCGTCTGCGTCGTCTCGTCCTTGCCCGCCACCTGCGCGGTCTGTTCCACGGGGGCGGCCTTGTCATGCACGCGGGGCTCGGTAGCCGCCTTCACGGGCGGCTTGGGGCGCTCGGGGACAGGCGGTTCGGTGAAATCGACCAGGATCGTATCGCCGGGTTTGTCGTGGATCTTCCGGAAATCGAACGAGACCAATGCGAACGAAGCGGCGATCAGCAGCACATAGGCTGCCGCCGCGATCGCCGCCCACCTGCGGGGCGACTTGCCGTTCGGGTCGTAATAGTACATAGGGCCTTTAATTCGGCGAGGTCGCCAGAATGAGTTTGTAATTGTTGTCCTTGGCTACGTTCATCACCTTGACGACTTCGTCAACGGCGACCGATTTGTCGCAATGAAGCGACACGGTAGCGTCTTTCTGCCCGTCGAGGCGCGATTTGAGCGCCCGTTCCACGCCCTCGACCGAACCCACGTCCTGCAATTCGACATAGTAGCGGTACTTGCCGTGCCCCGTATCCTGAATCGACACCGTGGTCATCGCCTTGTCCTTGAGCTGGTTGGAGCTCTTGGGAAGCATCAGCTTCAGGGCATTGGGGTTGATCAGCGTCGTAGCGATCAGCAGGAACAGCAGCAGCAGGAACATCAGGTCGGTCATCGACGATGCCGAGAAGGATTTATCGACTTTCGATCCGTGTTTGATTGCCATAGCGCGTTATTTTTGAACGGGTTGATTCAGGATGTCCATGAAGGCGATCGAGTTGGCCTCCATCTGGAAGACCAGCTTCTCGATGCGTGCCACGAGGTAGTTGTAGCCGAAATAGGCCGGGATGCCGACGATAAGACCGCCGACCGTGGTGACCATCGCCACGTACATGCCGCTGGCCAGCAGGCTCAGGTCGACCGTGCCGCCCGCAGCCGCCATATCCATGAAGGTCTGCACCATACCGAGCACCGTACCGAGGAAACCGATCATCGGGGCGCCGCCGGCGATCGTCGCCAGGAAGGGAAGGCCGTTTTCGAGCTTCGAGACTTCGAGGTTGGCGACGTTCTCGATGGCGGTCTGCACGTCGCTCATCGGGCGGCCGATGCGCTCGATGCCCTTCTCGATCATGCGGGCGATTGGCGTGTCGGTCTTCTTGCACAGGTTCACGGCCGTATGGATCTTGCCGTCGGAAATGTAGTCGCGGATGCGGTTCATGAAATTCATGTCCAGCACCGACGCCTTGCGGATGGCCATGAAGCGTTCGACGAAGATGAAGATCGTCACGCCGCCCAGCGCCAGCAGCGGCCACATCAGCCAGCCGCCCATCGAAAACAGTTTCCAAAGTCCCATGCGGGTTTCTTCACTGGTGGCCACCGCCTCGGCAGCCTGCAAAAATGTCATCATAGTTTAAAGAAAAAATTGTTATTGTTTGATTCGAGTTCTTTTTCTGCCGTTCAGTTGTTTTCGTCCTTCTTATCCATAACGGGCCGCAGGGCCGGAAGCGTATCCGCCGGCTGCCGCAGCCGCTCCTTTTCCTCGCGGGCGGCCTGCCGCCGGGCTTCGCGCCGCGCCTTGCGTTTCTTGTTGGTGAAGCGCTCCCTGATACGCCGCCGCAGATCCCGGAAATTATTGAAATCCTCCTTGAAATAGATACCGATGCCGGTCTCCTGCAGACCCTGGTTCTCGTCGAAACGGTCGATGGTCTGCGTGAAGGCCTTGGCCTTGAGCGTCCCGGCACGGTCGATCAGGTAGGTGATGTACGCCTCGCCCATGAAGTTGGACATCGAACTGTTCACAGCCTGCTTGTTGTCGATCAGGTAGTTGCCCTCGACCTCGACGAACAGGCGGTTGTTGATCAGGCTCTTCGAAAGGCCGAAGTCCACTTCATCGCTGGTCAGTTCCGACTTGGGACGGTAGCGGATGACGATGTTGTAGTCGTCGTTCGAGAGCAGGTTGCTCACCATGTTCGACACGAATTCCAGCCCCGTGGCAGCCGAGACCGAGGTGCCGATGTTCGACGACGACGAACTGTTCTCGCCCATGAAGCTGTTGAACAGCAGGAGGTAGGCGAACTGCGTATCGACCGTCTCGGGCGTGGTGAGGGCATTGGCGATCACGGTCTGCGTCTCGGGGTCGGTGCCGGGGACATGCACGTCGAAGGTGACGGCCGGGTTGGAAAGCCGCTCGCCGAGGTGGATGACGCACTCCACGGGCACCGAACGGTCGGCCGTGAGGTTGTCGGACGTACCCTGCAACAGGGGCTGCAACGACGCCTTGAGCTTATAGATGGCGTTGATGTTGAGCATGGCGTCCATCGGCGAGCCCGTCCACTGGATCGTGGAGCCGTTCTCGATGACGAACCGCTTGTTGATGATGTTCTGCAGCGAGAAGAGGAAGCTCCCTTCGGTGATGGTATAGTCGCCGTACATCTCGAAGACGTTGGAACGGGGGTTGATCTGCAGGTTGAGCGTACCGTCGCCGCGCGCCCGGAGCGTGTTGCCCGAGACGGTGAGTTCGACCTCGACGCCCGGCTGCACGTTCAGCGCCAGCGAGATATCCATCTGGCTGCCGGCGTCGGACTTCTGCTGCCGCTTGCGTTCGAACATCATCTTCTTGCGGGCGAGGTTGTCGACCGTATCGACCCTGGCCGGTTCCCTGAAGGTCACGAAGTCGGCGCTCGATATATTGGACTTGCTGGACAGCGGCATGAAGAACGACGAACGGTCGTCGGTCGTGGCGGCGATATCCATCTTCACGAGCCCCTTGTCGCCCGAAATACGGGCGGAGCCCGTGGCGTAGACACGGCCGTAGAAAGAGTCGTTGTCCTGCGGGGTAGTGTTGAGCACCATCATCTGTCGGGGTGCGACGCGTACGTCGTAGGCGATGTTCGAGAGGTGTTGCAGGCTCAGGTCGATGTCGAAGCGCCCCTCGTTGCCCTCGGGGTCGAATATCGGGACGTTCGAAGCCCGGAAGCGGTTGCCCTTGACGCTCAGCACCGCCCGGGGCATGGTGTAGGGCACCTGTGTGAAATCGACGCACGTCGCCAGCCCCGTGACGCGGATTTCGCCCGTGAGGTCGGCCTCGCGGCGCTGCCCCTGGAGCACCAGGTCGGCGGAGGCGTGCCCCCGGGTATCGGAAATGACGCCCGTGAGGATCGGGTCGAGCAGCCCCATGTCGAGGCTGTCGACGTCCAGGCGGGCGTAGTAGCGCACCTGCGACGGGGCGTAGAAGCCCCGCACCAGCGTATCGCGCTTATGGCGGTCGGTGACGGTAACGCCCGCACGGTTGCGCAGGAAATCCCAGCGCGAGGTGAGGCGCAGCGGCGGTGCGGGTATGTCGTTGACCTGAAGGCTGTCGAGCAGGATGTCGGCCGTGATCTCGCCCGCATGGAGCGCTGATTTCATCGTCGCGGAGCCGTTGGTGCGCCCCTCGAAGACGTAGCCCATGCGTTCGATGACCTGCGTGAAGGGCGCGAGGTCGAAATTGCGCAGGCGCAGCGTCACCGAATCCTCGCGGCTGCGCGATGCGATGCCGTCCAGCAGCAATTCCTGCTCGCGGTTCATCACGAAGAACTTGTCGATCACGACCTGCGCCGTGTCGATTTGTATCTTGTGGGCGAAAATCTGCCAGGTCTTCGAGCCACGGGTGATGTGCGACGGCAGGATGCGCAGGTCGACGACGCGGCCGTTGGGCCCGTGCTCGTCGACTACGTCGGCCCGGACGCCCACCAGTCCGGATACCTTGCGCAGCGTATCGTTGAACCCTGCCGAAAGCTGCACGCGCCCCTGCTTGGCGCCGCCCGTGAGCGAAAGCCCCGGCAGGTGGAGCATACCCGCATAGAGGTCTTCGGCCGAAGCATAGACCGTGAGCGAATCGCCCCGGTTCGAAGCGTTGACGTTGAGCCGCGTGGCCAGCATACGTTTGCGTTCGATATATTCCGAAGTCGCCTTGAGCGAAAGCTGGTCGCTCGCGGGGTTGAAAAGCAATTGCAGCGACGAGCCGTCGGCGACCTGCAGGCCGGGTGAGATGGCATCTGCGATCGGGTCGATATGGCGGACGTCGACCGAGAGGAGCGAATAGTCGTTGGCGACGGCCACCCCCGATGCGCGGGGCACCGACTCCTCGTCGCCGTGCCGCAACAGGGGGAGGTATTTCCAGGCACTCGCACGCAGGTAGCGGAAGACCTCGCGGTAGCTGGTCTTGCTGCGGAACGTGGCGTCGGCGAAGTCCGAGCGCAGTTCGACCAACTTGCTCCGGGCCGAGTTCTCGCCCGTGACGGTCATGCTCTTCGACGTGAGCTGCTTGTCGTTATAGCGGTAGAGGACGTCGGTGACCTGGATGCGGCCGTTCAGGTCGTCGAGCGAGCGGCCGCCGGCCTTGGCGACGATATGCGCCGAGAGTTCCGAGACCGAGTCGCGGCGGTTGACATGCAGCCGGGCCAGGTCGGCACGGCGCAGATCCATCGTAAAGTCGTAACGGGGCACCGAGTCGTTGAAGTCGACCATGCCGAGGAAATCGAAATCGAGGTTGGGGTCACGTGCCGTGATACGGCCGTCGAACTCGCGGTTGCGAAGCCGCCCGTCGAGGCGCAGCGAATCGTAGACATAGCCGTTGAAGCCCAGCTGCGTGACGTTGCCCACGACATTGGCGTCGGTGAAACCACGCCCGACGACGCCGTCGACGAAGGCCGTAAGCGTGGCGTTGCCCAGCAGGTCGCGGCGGCCGAGCAGTTCGCCCAGCCTGAGGTTGCGTGCGGCCACGTCGCCCCTGACGCTGCTGCGCCCGCCGCGCAAGGGGCTCAGCTGCAGGTTACAGTCGATGCCGCCCACGTCGGTCTTGGCACCCACCCGCATGTCGAACGAGGAGAGCAGCCCGCGGAAACGGGCGCTGACGTCGATGTCGCCCGAATTCCCGAGGATCGCGACCAGCTTGTCGGAGAGCGCACGGCCGCCGATGCCGGCCGCCAGGGCGTCGATGGATTCGGCCGTGGAGGTCAGGCGCGGAATCGTCAGGTCGAAATGCGTCGTGCGGATGTCGGGCAGCCCCCTGACCGCGGCATCGGCCGTGAACCACGTTCCCTCACCCACCTGCAGGCTCCTGACCTTGCCCGTGAAATCGGAGACGACGCCCGCGACCTCGATGTCGATATTGCTGAAAACGGTATGCCACCCGCGGAGCCGCGGGGCGAAATAGGCGATGTCGTCCGTGGAGACGGTGCTGTTGCGCAGTCTGCCGTCGAGGCGCACCTCGCCCAGGAAATCCTTGTAGCCGGCCCACGAATCGCCGACGAGCGAAATGTAGGGGATGTCGACGTTCGAACGGGGCGTGACGACGGAGGTATCCTCGAAGCCCAGCGCACCGTTGGTCAGGTAGAAACGCCCCGAGAAATGGTCGAGCACAAAGCCGCTGCGCTCACGTGCCGACATGGCCTCGATGGTGGTATAGATCGACTGCCCGTCGATGGTGAAGTCGCTGACATGCGCCGTGATGCCGTAGAGGTGCATGTGGCCGAAGTCGATGCCGAATTCGGGATCGCGCCTCGTGAGCCGCTCCAGACAGAGATCCATGCCTTCGATGGAAGCCTTGCGCAGCGACAGGCGGAAATTTCCCTTCCTGGGCTTGTCGGGGTCGCTGATGCGGTTGACGATCTGCTTGATGTTCATCTCCCCCTCGGGGGTCTCGCGCAGGTAGAGCTTCGCCCCGCTGATCTCGCCGCGGCTGAACACCACCCCGCCGCCGAAAATTCCCAGCCCCGTGATGTAAGCGTCTATCTTGCCGACGTAGAGCAGCGTGTCACGCTGGTAATCCTCGACGTAGAAGCCCTTGACCTTGACCTTGCTGAAAAGCCCGATGTCCACGCGGTCGATGCTCACGGTGGTCTCGAGCGTCTTAGACACGATGCGCACGGCTTTCTGTACCACGTAATTCTGCACGGCGGGGATATCGAGCAGCAACGAGAGCACCATGGGCAGAATTATCAGCAACAAAACCGCTACCGAGAACACCTTTCCCAATATTTTTATACCTTTGCGCATTGATAGGTCGTTATAACCTGCAAATTTAACTAAAATAGTTAAAAAAAACGAATAACCGGATGGATATTACAATTCTCGGCATCGAATCCTCGTGCGACGATACGTCGGCTGCCGTGATCCGCAACAACCTGCTGCTGTCGAACGTGATCGCCTCCCAGGCCGTGCACATAAAATACGGCGGCGTGATCCCCGAACTGGCTTCGCGGGCACACCAGCAGAACATCATCCCGGTGGTCGACACGGCACTCCGAGAGGCCGGGCTTACCGTCGCGGAGATAGACGCCATCGCCTTCACGCGCGGCCCCGGGCTGCTGGGTTCGCTGCTCGTCGGGGTATCGTTCGCCAAAGGGCTCTCGGTGGCGCACGACATCCCGATGGTCGAGGTCAACCACCTGCAGGGGCATATCCTCTCGCACTTCATCGACCTGCCCGACCGCGAATTGCCCCATCCCGGCTTCCCGTTCCTCTGCCTGCTGGTCAGCGGCGGGCATACGCAGATCGTACGCGTGGATTCGCCGCTCGATATGGAGATCATCGGCACGACGATCGACGACGCCGCAGGCGAAGCGTTCGACAAATGCGCCAAAGTCATGGGCCTGCCCTACCCCGGCGGCCCGGTGATCGACCGTCTGGCAAAGGAGGGCAACCCCAAAGCGTTCCGCCTGGCGCATCCCCATGTCGACGGCTACGACTACTCGTTCTCGGGGCTCAAGACCTCGTTCCTCTATATGCTGCGCGACGCCGTGGCCGACGACCCCGATTTCATCGAGCGCAACAAGGCTGACCTCTGCGCATCGCTCCAGGGCACGATCGTGGAGATACTGCTCGACAAACTGGTGCGGGCGTCGAAGGACACGGGCATACGCGACATCGCCATCGCCGGGGGCGTATCGGCCAACTCGGGACTGCGCAACGGCATCGTCGAGCAGGGCCGCAGGCGCGGCTGGCGCACGTTCCTGCCGGAATTCAAGTTCACGACCGACAACGCCGCAATGATCGCCATGGCAGGCTATTTCCACTACCAGCACGGCGATTTCTCGTCGCTCGACGTTTCGCCCGTGGCACGGCTCGAAGAACTGTAACCCGGCCGGGATGATGAAACGGCTCGCAGCATTCATGCTGCTGCTGGCAGAAATCGGCGGCGCATACGCCGGAAACGGCGATGCGGAGCGGCTCCGCGCATGGCATGCCGGGGAAAAGGTCGCGGAAGAAGCGGTGGCGGAATACGGCATCGACCGCTGCATCTCATCCACCATCGTCACGCTCCGGCCATGAATTCCCGAATCCTTTTTCTCCCGGCCGTGTTGACCGCTGCCGGCACGGCATCGGCCCGGCACATTCAGACGCCGCCCAACATTGTCGTCATCCTAGCCGATGACCTCGGTTTTTCCGATCCGGGAAGCCTCGGAAGTGAAGGCCCGGCCTCACACAACTCTGCGACTCAGGAGGCAGCTGTCCCGCACGCGCCAGCCTGCTGACGCCCCACCCGGGTAAGTGTCGGCGAAACGGTACGCCAACGCCGGGAAGCATGGTACGCCTCGGGCGGTGGAAACTCACGGCTTCCTGCCACAACGGACAGCCATGCCCAGGGTACAGCCAACGGGAAAAGGAGAAAACCACGAACGAAGCCCGGAATGCCGGGCTTCGGTGCCTTCAGCGACGCCCTTCCCCATCGCGGTACGACCTTTGCAGCACTCTTTCCAAAAAAGAACCGATGAAAAACACCGTCCAACACCATCCGTCCCGCAGACAAGAGGCCACTCAGGCTGCCGTAAGGCAACCGCAAGGCATGCAGGAAATCCCCGTCACCCAGATCACCCCCGACGACATACTCGCCGAAGGCGGCCCCATCACCCCCGCCACCGAAGACGGGTCGCCCACGCAGCGGCAGATAGAGCAGGACGTGGTGACCGTCAACCCCTCGGCAGACAGCATGGAAAGCCGGGGTTGAATTTCCCGCCGGGGCTTCCCCGGTCATTTTTACAGGTTTCCGGCGGTGCTTTCCGGACGGGAACCGGATCGAAACATCTATCCCCGAGGCCGAAAAATTTGAGAAACCGGGCGTAATTTTTTATATTTGTGATGACAACCCACGTACCCAACACATTCAGTCGCAAATATACAATATTCAGTCCGCAAGTGCGGCATCGGGAATATGACAATCGAAAAACTGGACGGAACCTCCCCGCGCCTTTACACACTCGTCGCACCTCTGGTCATGCGGCGCAGCGTATTGCGCCAGAACAACAACTATCCGTTCTGGACTTCGCGTTCGCATACGTGGTTCGTCGCCTGGGAAGGTGAAAATGTCTACGGATTCGTGCCGGTGGAGATTACCGACAACGGGATCGCAAGGATCAACAACTACTATGTCTCGGGCGACGACCCGCAGCTGCTCGCGCGGTTCCTGCGGGAGGTCGTCCGGTATTATGGCCGCGACTATACGATACGTTCCGTCACGCTGATCCGCCATGCGGAGATATTCCGCACCGAGGGGTTCGCCGCAATCCGGGAGTGGAAGCAGTACGTCGCGATGCAGTACGACAATAAACGTCCGCAGCCATGAACGTCTACGAGCGGACACAGCAACGGCTGAAAACCGTATTCGATCTCTTCGACAACGTCTATGTCTCCTTCTCGGGCGGCAAGGACAGCGGCGTGCTGCTCAACCTGTGCATCGACTACATACGGCGGCACCATCTGAAACGCCGCATCGGGGTATTCCACATGGACTACGAGATACAGTACCGCGACACGGTCGACTATGTCAACCGGACGCTGGCCGCGAACGCCGACATACTCGACGTCTACCGGGTCTGCGTGCCGTTCAAGGTGCTGACCTGTACTTCGATGTTCCAGCAGTACTGGAGGCCGTGGGAAGAGTCCAAGCGGGAACTGTGGGTGCGAGAGATGCCTGCGGGCTGCCTCACGCACCGCGACTTCCCGTTCTTCAGGGACGACATGTGGGACTACGAATTCCAGAATTGCTTTGCCGAGTGGCTCCACGCCCGCAACCGGGCGGCACGCACATGCTGCCTGATCGGCATCCGCACGCAGGAGAGTTTCAACCGCTGGCGCACCATATACAGCGACCGCAACCACCACCGATTTTCGGGCAAGCGGTGGATACGCCAATGGGTCGGCGGCGGAATCTGCAACGCCTACCCGCTCTACGACTGGCTCACGACCGACATCTGGACGGCGAACGGCCGGTTCGGCTGGCCCTACAACCGTATTTACGACCTCTTCTACATGGCCGGCGTACCGCTGGAGAGCCAACGCGTAGCCAGCCCTTTCATCTCGCAGGCGATTTCGAGCCTGCATCTCTACAAAGCCATCGACCCGGACACGTGGGGCCGCATGATCGGCCGGGTCAACGGCGCCAACTTCGCGGCGCTGTACGGCCGGACGGCCGCCGCCGGCTGGCAATCGGTCAAGCTGCCGAAAGGGATGACCTGGGAAGGCTACATGCACTTCCTGCTCTCGACGCTCCCGGAGCGGACACGGAGCAACTACCTCGAAAAGCTCTCCGTAAGCATCCGTTTCTGGCGCGAGAAGGGTGGGTGCCTTCCCGACGAAACCATCGCAAAGCTGCAAAAGGCGGGAATCCGGATTGAAATCGGCGGCAAGAGCGCCTACCGGACGGACAAACGTCCGGTGCGCATGGAATACCTCGACGACATAGACCTGCCCGAATTCAGCAGGCTGCCGACGTTCAAGCGGATCTGCATTTGCATCCTGAAGAACGACCATGCCTGCAAATACATGGGATTCTCGCCGAACAAAAGCGAGACGCAGCGCCGAAATAAAATCATGGAAAAATATGAATCGTTACTGCAACCCTCCGACAAAAGCAACGTACCGGAGCCCTGTCTATGACGTCAGGGCCGTGCCGGTGGAGAAAGTCGTGGCGAACAGCTACAACCCCAACGTCGTAGCCCCGCCCGAAATGAAACTGCTGGAGCTGTCGATCTGGGAGGACGGCTACACGATGCCGTGCGTTTGTTATTACGACGCCGAAAAGGATCTCTACGAACTGGTGGACGGCTACCACCGCTACCTGGTGCTCAAGCGGTCGAAACGCATCTACGAGCGGGAACGGGGCCTGCTGCCCGTGGCGGTGATCGAAAAAGACCTCTCGAACCGCATGGCCTCGACCATCCGCCACAACCGGGCGCGCGGCACACACAACGTAGAACTGATGAGCGAAATCGTCGCCGAGCTGACGCGGGCACAGATGTCCGACCAGTGGATCATGCGCCACATCGGCATGGATCGCGACGAACTGCTGCGCCTGAAACAGATCACGGGGCTCGCTGAGCTCTTCGCAGACAAGGAGTTCAGCCCCGGCGACACCGAGGAAGAGGCTGTGGAGCCCGCAAGAATCATGCGCTGAGCACCGCGTCACGACGTATACGGGACGGTGGAGAGAAACCGGCACGGAATACGGCACGGAATATCCGCACCGGGGCGTGCGGCGCCGCACGCCCCCGCACACAGCCGGATTCGAAGCCCTGCGGAGGAGCATCGCCGCTCCCCGGGCATGGAGCGAATGCCAGCGGGCAAGGCCGCAGGAAAAGGAGCCCGAAAAAAGTTCCGTAACCGGAGCAGGCGGCCTCACGTCGTCCCGGCGACAGCGACAGGGCGCTGCCGCCGGCAGCAGAGGAAACCGGCAGCAGGGGGAACCGGCAGCAGGGGAAAGGCCGCCCGCGAATTTGCGCCCCGGAACATATTATGCGGACATACCGGAGGTTTGGAATAGTTATTGATGACTTTCGCACCACAATACAAAGTTCCGAACCCCAAGATGTTAAAGGAAGGATTTCTTTTCACGTTCATATCCGCCTTCATGGCGTTGTTTCCGGTGGCGAACCCCGTCGGTGCGGGCTTCCTGGTCAACGGGCTTCTGTCGGGGCTGGACGATGAAGACCGCAAGTCGATCATCCGGAGGATCATCACCGACTATCTGCTCGTCGGGCTGGGCAGCCTGGCCGTCGGGCATTTCGTGCTGACGCTCTTCGGGCTCTCGCTGCCGGTAATCCAGCTGGGCGGCGGGCTGCTGATCTGCCGCACCGCCCTGCAATGGCTCAGCGACTCGGACTCCTCGGTGGGGCACGCGCAGGGCAAGGATGTCAATCCGCTCCACAAAATAGCCCTCGAATCGCAGGTCTTCTACCCGATCACCTTCCCGATCAGCATCGGCCCGGGCAGCGTCTCGGTCATCCTGACGCTGATGGCCTCGGTGAGCATGAAGGACGGCTGGGCCAAAGGGCTGCTCTCCTATGCGATCATCGCGCTGGTAGTCGTGCTGATGTGCCTGATCCTCTACTTGTTCCTGTCGCAGGGCGAGCGCATCATGCGGAAAATCGGCACCAGCGGCAGCATCGTCATCAACAAGATGGTCGCCTTCTTCACCTTCTGCGTCGGCGTGCAGATCGTCGTGACGGGCATCGCCAAATTATTCCACCTGCACATATAACCGAAAACCGAGCCGGCAATTGACGCGCCCGCACAAAGTTGTCCGGCAGGCAACCCGTAAAAACGATTTATTTTTCTTATTTTGCGGGCCGAAATAAACTATGTAACTATGTCATTCTGGTCTCGACTCTTCGGCCCGGATCACAAGCCCCGGATGGGCGGGTTGGAGATTTTCAAATACATCGGCCCGGGACTGCTCGTCACCGTGGGGTTCATCGACCCCGGCAACTGGGCTTCAAACCTGGCCGCAGGCGCACAATACGGATACACGCTGCTATGGATGGTGACGCTCTCGACCGTGATGCTGATCGTATTGCAGCACAACGTCGCACACCTGGGCATCGCCACGGGCCTCTGCCTGTCGGAAGCGGCATCTGCATACCTCAAACCCGCATGGTCGCGCCCGTTGCTGGGTTCGGCCGTGCTGGCGTCGATCTCCACCTCGCTGGCCGAAATCCTGGGCGGGGCGATCGCATTGCAGATGCTATTCGGCGTACCGGTGCGCATCGGCGCGCTGCTGGTGCTCGTGTTCGTGGTCGTCATGCTCTTCACCAACAGCTACCGGCTGATCGAAAAATGGATCATTGCCTTCGTCTCGATCATCGGGCTGTCGTTCATCTACGAACTGTCGCTGGTAACGATCGACTGGCCGCAAGCCGCCCGGGCATGGGTGACGCCCTCGTTCCCCGAAGGTTCGATGGTCATCATCATGAGCGTATTGGGCGCAGTGGTAATGCCCCACAACCTGTTCCTTCATTCGGAGGTGATCCAGAGCCGCCAGTGGAACCTGAGCGACGACGCGGTCATCCGCAGGCAACTGCGCTACGAGTACGCAGACACGATCTTCTCGATGCTGGTGGGCTGGGCGATCAACAGCGCGATGATCCTGCTGGCCGCAGCGACCTTCTTCGTGACAAAAACACCCGTGGAGGAGTTGCAGCAGGCCGATTCGCTCCTGCAACCGCTCCTGGGGCGAAGCGCGACGCATATCTTTGCCGTCGCCCTGCTCTTCGCGGGGATCTCCTCGACGATCACCTCGGGAATGGCTGCGGGCTCGATCTTCGCCGGGATATTCAAAGAGCCCTACGACATCAGGGACAACCACTCCCGGACGGGCGTGATGGTTTCGCTGGTCGCCGCATTCCTGATCATCCTGCTGATCGGCGACCCGTTCAAAGGGCTTATCTACTCCCAGATGATACTCAGCATCCAGCTGCCCTTCACGGTCTTCCTGCAGGTACACCTGACCTCTTCGGAGCGTGTGATGGGCAAATACCGGAACTCGCGGTTCACCAAATACCTGCTCTACGGGATCGGGGCCGTAGTGACCGTCCTGAATGTGATGCTGCTCGTCAGCTTCTTCCGGTAGGCGCGGCACGGCGTCCGGCGAGGATATGCGATATATGCCCTCCGGCAACGGCTGTGGCAGCCGCGAAGGTGCCGCCCGGGCAGCAGGGTGAAATCAAAAAAGACGATTGAGACCTCGAATAAGCCCGTTTATCGGGGGAATTGCCGTTGTGCAATCATCGGATTTTTAGTAACTTGCCCCGATTTTACGGGCTGCCCGTAAAACCAAGGATGCCATCATATGCCAACGTCTTGCATTACAAGATATTACGACATACGACACTATTTTAATGCTGAAAAAGATCATCAAATATACGCTCCGTGCGCTGCTCGTTGTCCTCGTCGTCCTGATACTGGTTCCCGCCCTGCTCTACATACCGGCCGTACAGGATTTCGTTCGGAAGCGCGCGGTCGGCTATGCCTCGCGGGCGCTCGGGATGGATTTGTCCGTCGAACGTCTCCGGCTCTCCTTTCCGCTCCGGTTATCGGTGGACAACACGCTGCTGGTCGACAAGGCCGATACGCTCCTCAGCTGCGGCAGGCTCTCGCTGGATGTCGCCCTGTGGCCCCTGGTTCGGAAAGAGGTCGTCATCCGGAGCTTCGGGCTGGAGCGGGTCGCCGCCCGCTACAAGGATTCGCTGGCGGGCATGGACATGCGCCTTTCGGCGGGCCTGTTGTCCCTGGATGCGGCCAAGGCCGACCTCTCGGCAAATACGGCAGGCATCGCCAGCCTCGTCCTGTCGGATGCCGATGTCCGGCTGGACATAACGCAAGCGGCTCCGAAAGAGGAAGCGGACAGCACGGCCGCACTGCCGTGGACGATCGGCATCGGGAAACTCTCGGTGGGCAACCTGGCTTTCGGGATGCGGACGGCACCTGCCGTATCGGAACTCTCCGTCCGCCTGGCCGAAGGCACGGTGGATGAATGCCGGGTGCGGCTCGACAGCCAGCAGGTATCCGTGAAAAGCGTACTGCTGAACCGGGGCGGCTACTCCTACCTGACAGGGCCGGCAGTGCCCGGAAAAGAGAAACAGGAGGCAGCTCCCGCCCCCGGCGGCAGCACGCCGTCGCTTCCGTGGACGGTTCGCATCGGCAGCGTCGTGCTGACCGGCAACCGGGCGGAATACGGGCTGCTGAACCATCGTCCCGCAGCGGGATTCGACCCGTCGTTCATCGCCCTCTCGACGCTCGACCTGGCGGTCGATTCGATCTACAACCGGGGGGCGGACATAGCCCTGCAAATCCGCCGCATGGCGTTCACCGAGCGCAGCGGGCTCACGGTGAGCGACATGACCGGGGACATCGGCATGGACGCCTCGGGCATATCCCTTGCCGGCGTCACCCTGAAAACGTCCTTTTCCCGGATCGAGGCCAACATCTCCGCCGGGGAGGGGATTCTGGCACTGGCTCCGGATTCGCCGCTCAAGGCAGCCCTCACGGCCGACGTGAACACCAAAGACCTAAAATATCTCTATCCGGCGCTGATACCGCCCGTGCTCGACGGACGTATCGTCAGCCTGGCGCTCACCGCAGCGGGGACGCTGGGCGATATCGGAAAAGCCGGGCTGGACATCTCCTCGCCCGGACACGTCGCATTCACGGCGGACGGGGCGGCGAGAAACGTGCTCGACCCCGGCCGCATGGAGGCTTCCGCACGGTTCGAAGGCGATTTCAGGGATATGGCGTTCCTCGAAGCGCTGTTGCCCGACTCCGCCCTGCGGCGGCGCATAGCGATTCCCGACCGCATCTGGCTCCACGGAACGGCCGGCGCAGACAAAGGGGCGTTCTCGGCCGCCTCGACGCTCTCGGCCGACGGCGGGGAGATAGCCCTGCAAGGCCGGCTGGATACCCGCAGCGAGGCCTACGGAATCGAATTACGGTGCGACAGCTTCCCGTTGAACAGTTTTCTGCCGGCCGATTCGCTGGGCCTTATAGACCTGGCGCTGCAGGCCGGGGGCAGCGGATTCGATCCGCTCCGGGCGCAGACCCGGGGGAACATCCGCCTGCAGGTTGACCGGGCGGAGTTCCGCGGCAGGGATTTCGGAGGCGTGGAGCTGAACGCAAACCTCGAAGGAGGACAACTTTCCGGCCGCCTGTCCGACCGTGACGAGGCGCTGCGGCTGTTGCTGCTGGTCTCGGGCACGCTGACCGAACGGAAACAGGAAGTCAGGCTCACGGGCAACGTCTTCGATTTCGACCTGGCAGAGCTGGGAATCTCCCCGCAGAAAATCGGCGGGTCGTTCGCGCTGGAGGCCGGGGCGTCCGCCTCGGACGCCGGCAGCTATACGGCCCGGATAGCCCTGGACAGCATCGAGGTCAGAACCCGGCACCGCACAGACCGCATCCGTCCGACGAGCCTGTCATTGAGCTCCGACACGACGGCGACGCGGGCCAAACTGGCATCCGGCGACCTGTCGCTGGCATTCGTATCCCCCGGGCCCGTGGACTCGCTGGTTCCGGCCCTGACGCGGAGCGCCGACATACTCGCACGGCAGATACGGGCACAAAGCGTCGACATGGAAGCCCTGAAACCCGCATTGCCCGATTTCAGCCTGCGGGTCACGGCCGGACGCGAAAATATCCTGAATAATTTTCTGAAAACAAAAAAGGTGTCGTTCGGCGCGCTGGACATCGAAGGCGTGAATTGCGACTCCCTGCCGGTATCCCTCCGGATAAAGGCGGAGAGGCTGGCCTGGGGAGGCGTCGTCCTCGACACGCTGACGGCAGGCATCGCGCAGGACGGCCGCCGGCTGGATTATTTCCTCCGCACGGCGAACGTCCCGGGGAACCTGGACAACGTAGCCCTCGCAGGGCTGTACGGCCATGTGGCCGGAAATAGGGGCCAGGTAAACCTCTGCCAGAAAAACCGGGCGGGACGCGAGGGGTTCCGCTTCGGGCTGGATGTCGAATGGAACGACAGTCTGGTCAGGGCGGGCGTAACGCCGCCCGACCCGGTATTCGGGTACGAACCCTGGACGGTAAACCCCGGCAATTACCTCGTTTACAGGTATGGCAAAAGCATCGACGCCGACCTCGACATGAGGCACGGCGACCAGCGGTTCGCAATCCGGACGGTTCCCGGAGAGGGGGCGTCCGACGACATCCGGCTGGATATCGCCGGCCTGAACATCGGTTCCGCACTGGGGCTGCTGCCCTCCGCCCCGCCCGTCGACGGGGTATTGGGTACGGACATGACGCTGGGCATGACGCCCGACAGCCTGACCCTGCGCGGCGACCTGTCCATCGCGGAACTGTCGTACGACAAACGGCGCTTCGGCAACGTCGACTTCGGACTCTATTACAAGCAGGATCAGGGACATATGGCCGATGCGCGGCTGACGCTCGACGGCGCCGAGGTACTGACCGTCCGGGGAGATTACCGCGCAGAGCGCGAAAGCCCGCTCGACCTCACGGCGACGATCCCCGGATTCCCGTTGCAGCAGGCCAACGTATTCCTGCCCGACGACCTGATCCGCCTCCGGGGCCGGTTGCAGGCGAAAATCCACGCAGGAGGCACCGCTGACCGGCCGAGGCTGGACGGGGGCGTACACTTCGCACAGACCGAAATCCGCGTGCCGATGATCGGCACGTCGTTCCGGTTGTCGTCCGACACGATCCGCATCGACGACAGCCGCGTCATATTCGACGACTACACGCTCCTCGCCCCGAACAGCAAGCCGCTGACGATCGGCGGCGAGGTCGACTTGGCCGATTTCAGCCGCATGACGGCCGACCTCGCGCTCCGGGCGTCGGATTTCCAGGCGGTCGACGTAGCCCGGAAAGAGGGTACGTCGGTCTACGGAAAGGCCTACCTCGACCTGGACGCGACGGCAAAAGGCCCCCTGGACGAACTCGTCGTCCGCGGGAACGTAGCCCTGCTGGGCGGCACGGACATCAATTACGTCATGCAGGACTCCCCGATGGACGTGAAGGAGCGTCCGCAAAACATCGTGACGTTCGTCTCGTTCCGGGAACTGGACTCCCAGGGACAGGAAGAGACATCGCAGGCAATACGCATCGGAGGCATGGACGTGCTGGTGAATGTCGACATCAACAACGACGTACAGGCGGCCGTAGACCTTTCGGCGGACGGCAACAACCGGATCGACCTGAAGGGAGGCGGCAACCTGACCTATACCATGAATCCGCTGGGCGACGTCCGCCTGTCGGGAAAATATGTGCTTTCGGGCGGAAGCGTACGCTACAATCCGCCCATCATCTCCCAAAAAATCTTCAAGATCACGCCGGACAGCTATGTCGAATGGATAGGGAACATCGCCGACCCGGCTTTCAACATCACGGCCGTGGAGACCGTACGTGCCAATGTCTCCTCGGACGGGCAGGACAACCGTGCGGTGAATTTCGACATCTCCATCAACATCCGCAATTCGCTCGACGACCTGGAGGTCAGCTTCGGGCTTTCGGCCCCCGAAGACCTCACCATGCAGAACCAGTTGAATTCGCTCACGGCCGAGCAACGCGCCAACCAGGCTATGAACCTGCTGATATACAACACCTACACGGGCCCCGGAACCACGGCGAAGGTCAGCTCCGAGAACCCGCTCAACTCGTTTATCCAGAAGGAGCTGAACCAGTGGGCGCAGAACAACCTGAAGGGCGTAGACCTGAGCTTCGGCATCAACTCCTACGGCGAGGACGACCCCAACGGCCAGCGCACCGACTACTCCTACCGGTTGTCCAAAAACCTGTTCAGCAACCGCGTGCGCGCCGTCATCGGAGGCAAGTTCAGCACGGACGCCGACCCGTCGCAGAACCTCAAGGAGAACCTGATCGACGACATTTCGCTGGAATACATGCTGACCAAGCGCGACAACATGTATCTGAAAGTATTCCGCCATACCGGGTACGAAAGCATCCTCGAAGGCGAAATCACTGAAACGGGCGTGGGCTTCGTGATCCGGAAAAAACTGCTGAGGCTGGGCGACCTGTTCAAGTCGACGAAACCCAAAGCGAAAAAACAGAAGCGAAATGAGGCCGGCACACATTAGAAATACCTGCATCCTGGTTTGCGCCGTGTTGTCGGTAGCGGCCTGCTCCACCACCCGCCGGCTGGGGTCGGACGAGGTGTTGTATACGGGCGTGAAGAAAATCCGGATCGAACCCGACTCGGGCGTCGTGCTCTCCGCCGCAGCCGAATCGGCCGTGAAGGAACCGCTGTCGGTCGCCCCGAACAACCCGCTTTACAGCCCCTATATCCGCACCCCGCTGCCGATCGGGCTGTGGGCTTACAACTATCTCTACACGCCCAGGGAAAAGGGATTCAAATACTGGTTATTCAAACGGCTGGCCAAACAGCCCGTGCTGATCTCGAAGGTGCAGCCCCGGCTCCGGACGAAGGTCGCGGAACAGGTGCTCGAAAATTACGGTTATTTCGGCTCGCACGCCGCAGACTCCCTGCTCTACCGCAAACACGGGCGGAAGGCAAAGGTGTACTATACGCTCGGCATAGCGCCGCCCTGGCACTATTCGAAGATCGCCTACCCGGAGGTGGACAGCGGCATGGAACATCTCATGGACAGTCTCCGGGCCACGTCCCTGCTCCGCGTGGGGGCGCAGTACAACATGGACAGCCTCACGCTCGAACGCAAACGGATCTCCCAGCTGCTGCGCAACAGGGGATACTACTATTTCCGTCCCGAATACCTGGAATACCTGGCCGATACGACCTCCGGTCTGCGGCAGGTCGACCTGCGCCTGAACCTCAAGCCCAACCTGCCGGAGGTGGCGCTCAAGCCCTACCGGGTGGGCGGCATCACGGTGCGGCTGACAAACATCAAACCCGGCCCGACGGACACGCTCCGCCTGCGCAATGCGACGGTCATCGCCCAGCGGCCGATGAAAATCCGCCCCAGGATCCTGTCCAGGGCCCTCACGCTCCGAAGCGGGCAGCTCTTCACGGTAGATGCCCAGAACCGCACGCAGACCGACCTCAACAAGCTGGGCATTTTCCGTTCCGTCAACCTGAGCGTCACGCCGCTCGACTCGCTGCGGGGCTCCGACACGCTGGACGTCGCCATCGACGCGCAGTTCGACTATCCGCTGGAAGCCGCCCTGGAAACGGACGTAACCTCGAAGTCGAACAGCTTCATCGGCCCCGGCATCACCTTCAAGGTCAGCAACAACAACCTGTTCCGGGGCGGCGAAGTCCTCGCCCTGAAACTGAACGGCTCGTACGAATGGCAGACGGGCAACAAAAACTCCGGCGGCCGTTCCTCACGGCTCAACTCCTATGAACTGGGACTGAATGCGAACCTCAGCATTCCGCGGCTGTTGCTGCCGTCGTTCATCACGCGCAGGCTGAAATACCCCGGGAGCACGACGTTCCAGCTCGGGGTCGACCTGATGAACCGCCCCAGCTTCTTCCGGCTGATCGCGTTCAGCGGCTCGGCGGGATACAATTTCCAGACCTCGCCTTACAGCCGCCATTCGCTGACCGTATTCAAACTCACCTACAACAAGCTGCTGCACACGACCGAAGCCTTCGACAAGACGATGGACGAGAACCCGGCCATCGCCATGAGTTTCCGCAACCAGTTCGTACCGTCGATCAACTATACCTATACGTTCGACAAGACCTACGGCAGCACCGGCAACCGCCGCTTCTACTGGCAGAACAGCGTCACCTCGGCCGGCAACATCCTCTCGGGCGTGCTGAGCCTGTTCGGCGAAAAACAGCCCCAGCACCTGTTCGGGAACCGCTTTTCGCAGTTCGTCAAGGAGGTGAGCGAAGTGAAGTTCTACCACCGCATCGGGCGCCGGAACAACTGGCTGGCGACGCGGCTGCTCGTCGGCGTGGGATATGCCTACGGGAATTCCGAGGTGATGCCCTACAGCGAGCAGTTCTACATCGGAGGCGCCAACAGCATCCGCGCCTTCACGATCCGGTCGCTCGGGCCGGGCAGCTACCGTCCCCCGGCCAACGACCGCAACGGCTATCTCGACCAGACGGGCGATTTCAAGCTGGAGGCCAACGTCGAATACCGCTTCGGCATCATGGGACGCCTGAACGGCGCCGTTTTCCTCGACGCCGGGAATATCTGGCTGCTGAAAAAAGACCCCAAACGCCCCGGTGCGGAACTGAAATGGAAAGGGCTGCTCAATGAAATCGCGCTGGGCACCGGATTCGGGTTGCGTTACGACATCAGCTACCTGGTCATCCGTGCCGACCTCGGAATCGGCATCCACACCCCCTACCCCAATCCCGACAAGACGGGGTATTACAACATCTCCAGCTTCAAGGACGGGCTCGGGTTCCACCTGGCGATCGGCTATCCGTTCTGAGGGGAGGGGCATACGGATACGGCGAGGGCGGCTGGATATTCTCAGCCGCCCTCGCCCACACCAGTCTTCCGTCCTATCGGGAACGGATTTCCCGCCGCATGAATATCGAGTAGGAAACGGCAAAGCAGACGACGGTCGCGGCAACCAGTCCGGTCAACTGCGCCCACACGACCTTGATACTTTCGCCCAGAGGCAGCGGACTGGGAATAGCCCCGTCCAATTGCTCCATCGTCAGGGGGCCGAGGCTCCGCACCGAAGGCATGAGCAGCGTCGAAGTGGCATCGTTGAACAGTTCGCTCGGCGCCAGCCGCATCAGCCCCAGGATAAACCGCTGGTAGCTGAGCTGGTGGTAGACCGGAGCCATCTCGGAGGGGCTCAGCGCCCGGGCGACCACGCTGACGATCATCGCATAGAACACACTGAAAAAAAGCCACACGGCGATGGATGCCAGCGCAGAGGTAGCCGCCTGGCGGAAACAGAGCGAGAACAGGATCGCCACCGTAAGCCAGAATGCCACGTAGAAGATGCCGGTAACGATGTACAGGATGATCCTCCAGAACTCCCCGGGGGTCGGAGGAATGCCGATGGCGATCAAACCGCACCCCATCACCAGAAAGCCCAGTGCGAAGAGCAATACCCCGATGACGATCAGCGCAGCCACGAACTTGGCGTTGATGATACAGTCGCGGTGGATGGGCTGCGACAGCATACGGCTGAGCGTTCCTTTGTTCTGCTCTGAATTGACGGCATCGAAGCCCAATGCGATACCGAGCAAAGGCCCCAGGAAATTGATGAAAAATACGAACGAAGGGAGCGTCCCGTCCGACACCGTGAAGAGTTTCAGGAAGAGGAAGGAGCTGTCCGGATCGTCGGGCTTTATCGCGGCCGCGATATTCGTAAGCGCCGTATACAACGATCCCGCGCAGGTGAGCACGATGATGCTCACCAGAATAATGAACCGCAGGCTGCGCACATGGTCGGCGATCTCCTTCCGGACGATCGTCCAGAACGGGGAATGCACTTTCTGGTCAGTCATGCTGCCCACCCCCTTCCGTAAAATAGCGGTTGTAGACATCGGCCAGATCGCGGTTTTCGCGCCGCAGTTCCTCCAGGCCGATCTGTGCCACGAGCCGCCCCCGGTTGAAAAGCCCGACGCGGTCGCAAACCTTCTGCACTTGCTCCAGGTTGTGCGAAGAGAACAACACGGTCAGTTGCCCTTCGCTGCTGAGCTGTTTTATGAGGGCGATGAACTCCTGCACCCCGGCGGGGTCGATCCCCGAGGTAGGTTCGTCCAGGATGACGATCTGCGGTTGCTTGATAAGCACGTCCGCCAGCCCGAGCCGTTGGCGCATGCCCCGGGAATATTTCCCGGCCTTCTTCTCCATCTGTTCGCCCAACCCGACGCGCTCCATCAGCCGCACGGCCCTGCTGTGCGCCTCGTCGCGCGCGATCCCGTTCAGCGCGGCCGTATACATCAGGTTCTCCACACCGGTCATGTCGTCGTAGAAGCCGACATCCTCGGGCAGGTAGCCGATACGCCTCTTCACCTCGATCGGGTTGTGCGTAGCGTCAATCCCGCAGATGCTGACATTGCCCGACGTCGGTTCGGTCAGTCCGAGCATCATGAGGATGGTAGTCGACTTGCCCGCCCCGTTGGGCCCGAGCAAACCGAAGACCTCCCCCTTCGCCACCGACAGGCAAATACGGTCTACTGCCGTGAAAGCACCGTATTTTTTCGTCAGGTCGGTCAATACGATTACCTCTTCAGCCATGGCCTACCTCCTTCCGTATTTGCGGAAAAGACAATAGACCCCTCCCACGGCAGCCAGGATGACAAGCACGCCGACCCATCCCCAGAACAGGGGCGTCTTCACCGAAATCCGGAACTGCGCATCGGCAGTCACCTCGGGGGTCTTGGCATCCATCACGACCACGTAGTCGCCCGGGAGGGCTTTCGGCGAAGCCTTGAGCTCGGCCGTGACGTTGGCCGCAGCCCCGGCCTTCAGCGACGCGATCTTCGACGGCTCGAACGAGAGTTCCCACCCGGCGGGTTTGCGCGAGGAGAGCTGGATGTCCTTCAGCTCCGACGATCCGGTATTGACGACCTCCAGGTCGATACGGCGGGTATCGCCCGCCGTGATGTCGGCGCTCAACAACCCCTTGGGTGTAGTCACCTCCATCTGGAACGTCCCCGTGATGGCGACTTCGAGTGTCAGTTCCGCGGAGGTGGAATTGGTGACGGCACGCACGGGGATTTTATAGGTTCCGGCCTCGGCGTTGGCCGCGGGCGTAACTTCGACGGAGATATTCTGGCTGGCATTCGCATCGACCTGCGCCGAGGTCGCCTGCTTATAGTTGGGCTTGAACACCACGTTCCAGCCCCGCGGGGCATCGGCCATCAGCGCATAGAGCTGCCGGTCGGCGGTCTGGTTGCGGAGTGTGGTGCTGAAGGTGAAATTCGATTTGGAATTGCCCTGCATGTTGGGCTGGTCGGTCGTGAATTCGCTCTGGTAAGTCCCCTGTTTGGAGACCACGATGGTGAGCGGCAACCGGGCTTCGCCCGCCGAGAGATGGAACTTATAGCTTCCCTTGTTGATCTTCAGCGGGACGTTGACGGTAAGGGTGAAATTCTTTTTTTCGTCGGGCAGGACGGCCATCTGTTCGATATTCCAGCCTCCGGACTTGATGTCGTATTTCCAGGAGGAAGGAAGGCCGCCGAGCGCAATGTTCTCGGTTCGGATTTCATGGCCGTTGTTGATCAGGTCGACGCTGTAATTGATGGAAGCTCCCGGCGATACGACGATCTTCGTATAGGGCGAATAAAGCACCACGCCGGTCGAGAGGGAATCGGCTGCGGCATGTGCCCCGGCCGCGGGAAAGGCTCCCAGAAGAACTGCAAAGAACAACAAATAATTAGTTCGCATAGTCATATAAAATTTGGTTAGTATAAAAAAATTAAATATGAGAGTCGAATCTGAGCTGAAAAGCGCGGGTTAATTATTTGTTTTGATGGGGTTAGATGTGTTTTGGTTATCGTTTGGTATCCGGGGATCAGGCTGCGGGACGGCGGTTACGACAGAGTTTCGCCGCAGTCAAAGGCAAAAAAAGCCCCTGTATCGAAACAGAGGCTTTTATGTGTTCCCGTACAAGGCATCAGAAAACGAACTTTTCGAGTTTCATCTCGCTGAGCTGGTGCAGGCGCGGTACGAGGGTCGTGAAATGCGACGCCTGCTCGTGCGCAGCCAGCGCCTTGGCGTCGCTCCACGTCTCGCAGATCATCAGCACGTCATTGCGCGTAGTGCTTTCGAACAGGTCATAGGCAACGCAGCCCTCATCCTTGAGCGAAGCCGCCACCAGTTCCCTGGCCGTATTTACCACTTCCTCGCGGTTGGAATCCGTCGTACGGATAAAAACATTCAATCGTATCATTTCTTTACTATTTAAGTTTATAAGGCTTTCACGGCCTCGACGGCCGCATCGTAATCGGGTTCCTCGGTAATTTCGGGCACGAGCTGGGTGTAGACCACCTTCCCCGCCTTGTCGATCACCACCACGGCACGGGCGAGCAACCCGGCCAGCGGGCCGTCGGCCATCAGCACGCCATAGGCGCCGGCAAAACCCGCAGCACGGAAATCCGACGCGGGAACCACGTTGGCGATGCCCTCGGTCGTACAGAACCGGGACTGCGCGAAAGGCAGGTCTTTCGACACGGCCACGACGACCGTGTCGGGCAGCGAAGATGCCAGCTTATTGAATTTTCGCACCGAAGTCGCACAGACGCCCGTATCGAGGCTGGGAAATATGTTCAGCACGACGCGCTTGCCTTTCAGGTCGCTGAGTTTCAGCGGGGAGAGGTCGCCCCTTACCAATTCGAAATCGGGAGCCTGGACGCCGGCCCGGATGAATTCGCCGTCGATATGCACGGGCGTGCCCTTGAATTTTGTCGTTGTCATGGTCTTTAATTTTTCTGTCGTTTCATAAAACGTAAAACCGGCAGGTTTATTGTCCGTCCGGCAACATGCCGCCAACGGAAACCGTGCACGGATGCCGCACCACAAATTTAATTCCTTTTCGGGAAGATTCCAACGGCTATTTCATATTCTTTTCAGGTTTACCGCCCAACTTTGCAGCGACTTAACCGGGTAAGAGCATATTTTTTGTATTTTTGCCCGAACCCGGCCGAAACAAAACGAAACAAACAGACAGACAGACAGACAGACAGACAGACAAGACCGACATGAAAAAGACACTCCTTCTGCTCCTGCTGACGTGCAGCTGCGCAATCGCTGCAGCACAGGAACGCTCGCCGCTGAGGCAAACCGAATTCATCTCCGCCGATTCGCTCGAAGACGAACACGAACTGTTGGAGCGCGTACGCAACATGCCCAACCTCGAAGTCGGCAAGGGCATCACGTTCCGCCCCAAAAGCAACTGGTTCTCGCTGACAATGCGCTTCCGGATGCAGAACATGGTGGGACTCTCGTTCGACAAGGATTTCACGCTCACGAAAACCGATGCGCAGGTCAAGCGCCTGCGCCTGCGCTTCGACGGGTACATCTATTCCCCGAAACTGGTCTATTCGGTTCAGCTGGGATTCACCTCCTACGACACGGAACCGCTGCCCAACGGCAATATGAACATCGTCCGCGACGCAATCGTCTACTACGTCCCGAGTCCCAAGTGGAACATCGGGTTCGGGCAGACCAAGATCAAGGCCAACCGGGCGCGCATTAACTCTTCGAGCGCCCTGCAATTCGTCGACCGCAGCATCGTCAACAGCGAGTTCAACCTCGACCGCGATTTCGGGTTCTTCGGCGAATACAACATGCGCGGGGGCGAGGGCTTCAACCTCTCGGCCAAAGGTTCGGTGACGCTGGGCGAAGGCCGCAACTGGGGCAGTTCGTCCAACGGCGGGCTCGCCTACACGGGACGGCTGGAGCTCTACCCGCTGGGGCGGTTCAAGTCGAAAGGCGACGTGATGGAGGGGGATTTCGAAGGCGAGGAGCAGGTCAAGATACTCGTGGCCGGAGCCTACTCCTACAACCACAAGGCATCGCGCCTGAAAGGCCAGCGCGGCGCCATCATGCCGGACGACGCGACCCGCAACATCGGCTCCTATTTCGCGGATTTCATCCTCAAATACCGGGGCTTCGCATTCTATACCGATTTCATGGGACGCAGCTGCGACCGACCGCTGTTCGACCCCCAGAGCAACGCCTTCGTATACAGCGGGCAGGGGCTCAACATACAGACCAGCTACCTGTTCGACAAGAAATGGGAGGTCGCCCTGCGTAATTCGACGCTCTTCCCCGAGCACGAGGTACAACCCTTTGCGGGGTACAAGCGCTGGAACCAGACGACCGTAGGCATTACCCGTTACATCATCGGCCACAGCCTGAAAGTACAGGCCGACATGTCGTACAACCACCGCAGCGAATCGTTCGACCCCGACTACAACCGCTGGGAAATCCGCTTCCAGCTGGAGCTGGGGCTCTGACCCGGCAACAGGAAAATACGAAAACTCCCGGCTGTTGCCGGGAGTTTCTGTTTCGGGACAGGAACCCCGTTACAGGATTTTCAGCGCGATCCGCGCACACGCCTCGGCATCGGCCAGGGCATGGTGGTGGTTGGCAAGGTCGAAACCGCACGCCGCCGACACGGTATGGAGCTGGTGGTTGGGCAGGCGGCTGCCGAACGTCCTGCGCGAGGCGCGGCACGTACAATAGAACCGGTAGCCGGGGTAAGGCATCCCGTACAACTCGAACACGGCGCGCAGGCACCCCTCGTCGAAGGGCGAATTGTGCGCCACGAGCGGCAGCCCCTCGATGCGGGGTGCAATCTCGCTCCATACGGCCGCGAAGTCGGGCGCCTGGGCCGTATCCTCGTAGCTGAGGCCGTGGATAGCCGTGGTAAAACGGCTGTAAAAATTAGGACGCGGGCGGATCAGGCTGTAAAGCGTGTCGACCACCTCGCCGCCACGCACCACGACGACGCCCACCGAGCAGACGCTCGTACGCCGGCCGTTGGCCGTCTCGAAATCTATGGCTGCAAAATCTTTCATCGGTCAGGAGTGAATATCCGGGGCAAAGATACGGATTTTAACACTTCCCGGTATCGCCGGCAACGAAAAAACGGCCGCCTTTCCGAGGGCGGCCGTCGTTTCTGCCGGAGCGGGTTATTCGGTATACTCGTCGTCCGACGTGTCGGGCGTAACCCACGAGTCGGCCGGCGTCAGCTGCTCGACTTCCGCCTCCGTCAGGAAGGCGTCTTCATCGAACATGATGTCGTCGAAATAGTTGACCGTGCACTGGTAAGCGCCGTAGTTGTATGTCCAGTCCTTGGAGTAGATACCGAAGATGGCCATGATATCGCCTTTCGCGCCGTCGCGGACGACGGGATACTGGGCGAAACGCGAATAACCGCTCGTGCGCACCGTATAGACACCCTTCTTGTTGGTCGTCGAAGGCAGGGTGCTGTCATAGGTGAAAAGCACCGAACCGTAGAGGTTCGTACCAGCATTGCTGAACGCCCACCGATACCAGACCTTGTTCATCACCGGGCGGATGTCGGTATACATCCACGCGGGATAGATGTTCGACCCTACCGTCCCGTAACGGCACGTAACGCCGCGCAGGATCACCAGGCGCCCGAAATACTGCTGCCCGTTCTGGCCGAAGAAATCGTCGCAGTTGGCCTCGGTGATCTCGAGGATCTCCTTGCCCAGCTCCAGCTGCGTCTCCCCGCCGAGGAATACGCGCTTGCGGATCTCCGTCGGGTCTTCGATGTTCGAGTTGGCATAGAATTTATGTTCGCCCACCTTGTTGTAGGAATCGGTAGGCCCCTCGCCCAGCGACAGCATCATGCGGTAGTTGCCGATATAGAGGCCCGAGACCTTGACATAGACCCAGTTCGAGGGGATCGTACCCGTGGCCTTGTCGAAACGCCCCATCGGATAGGTAAAATAGAGCCCCGTAGTGAGCTTCACCTCGATGGCACCCGAATCGTCCACCAGGTAGAGCGACTTGTAGACGTTACCCTCCTCGTCGCTCGACTGCACCTTGCCCTTGATGTAGTAATCCAGCCCGTCGGGCGACTGGCCGATCTGTACGTACTTCGTATCGCCCCAGCTCGAGTTGCTGCCCGTACCGCCGAGCGACTTGTGCTCATCGAGGAACATCTGTTTCACATCGGCGATGGAGATATGCTTCATCCCCGCGAAATCCTCGTCGGTATAGACTTTGGCAGGCTTCGGCGCATCGAAATCATTATAGCACCCCGTAACCGCAAACATCACGGCCAGCACGGCGCATAACTGAAATATCTTTTTCATAATCGTCATATCGTATTAGAAGCGGAAATATACATTCAGGTAATAGGTCGTCCCCAGCAGGTAAAAGTACTTCGAATCGAACGGCACGTAATACTGGATCGGCTGGGCGGCCGCACCCTCCTTGTTCACATAGGTACGGCGCGAAAGGCGCATCTGTTCGTAACCGCCCGTACGGATCGTCTGGTCGTTGAGGATATTCTTCACCTCGAGGCTGAAGCCCAGCTGGTAGATGCGGTGGATGTACCAGTTCTTGCCGACGCTCAGGTTGAGCGTATAGGCCGAGTCGAATTTCTCCTGCTCGCGCAGGTTCATCAGCGCCGTGTATTTCACGGCGCCGGGGAGCTGTGCCGCCTCGTCGGGGCGCAGTACCGTGGCATAAGCGGCACGGGTACGGCGCGCGGGGTTCATCGAGAGGTAGATACGGTCGTAATAGTTGAAATCGACCGAGGCGAACCAGTTGCGCGGGCCGCGGTAGCTCAGGCCGAGGTTGAGCGCCGTCTGGGGCGTGCTTTCGACGTAGAGGTCGTCCCAGAGCACCTTGTCGCCGCGGAGCACCTCCTCGCTGTTGTCGCGCGTCTGTGTGAAGTTGGCGTCCGACGTATAGCGGTAGTCGCCCAGGCTCAGGGCGCCGTTGAACGAGATGCCGCCCCAGATGGGAACCACGACGCCCACTTCGAGGCCGTAGTAACGCTTGTCGATGCCGCTCATGGCGAAGTTGGTGAACGACGACTGCGTATCGTCATAGTACGAGATGACCTTCGACTGGTCGGCGACCGAGGTATAGTAACCCGAAACGCGCGCCGTGATCCACGGCAGATTGAGGTTGTACGACAGGTCGACGCCGAGTACCTTCTCGGAATCGAGGCCCGGCGTAGTCGTATTGCGGGTACGCGCCGAAACGAAAGCGTCGCGGAACTGCGGGGGATTGACCATGTAGGCCACATTGGCGTCGATGGCGTGCGCACCCGAGAAACGGTACGAGAACTCGCCCTTGAGCTTGTAGGTCAGGTAGTCGAGCGTCTTCGATTTACCGAGCGAGTTGTTCGCGAAGAGTCCCTTGCGCAGCCGGCCGTCGCGCCACATGGCCGTATAGCCGACCTCGCCGCCGAGGCTCATCGTGAAACCGCCGAACGAGGCGTAATACTGCGCCCATACCTGTGCCTGGCGCAGGTTGGCGTAGTAATCGTAGCTGAACTTGTCGCCTTCCCCGACGCGGCGGGCCTCGCCGTGCTTGAGGTAATAATCCAGGTCGTTCTGCGAAAGCAGCGGGTTGTAGTTGCCGTTGTCGCGCAGGGCGAACTTATCCACGTCGAGCCAGTAGTCGGCGCCGAGCAGGTCTTTCACCTGGTCGTAGTACTCCGTGCGGTTGATACGCGCCGTCAGGCCTCCGCGCAGCACGGACTGGTTGCGGAACGTATGGGCGATGTTGGCCGCGAAGTTGAAATCGCGCTGGTCGGTATGGCGTTCTTCGATCATGTAGATGCCCGAAGCCCCGGACTTGTTGCGGTTGTAGTTCATGCGGAACATGTTGTCGTAATCCATCTGGCTCTTGCTGGGGTCGGTGATCCACTCACGCATCGAACGCAGCGCAAGGTCGTTGTACGTCCCCAGATCCGAACTCTCGATGCCCTCGGACAACTGGAGGATACGGTTCGTGTAGAAGCTGGGCAGGTAACGGTAGTAGTCGGGGCGCGGGTCGGGGCCGTCCGTCCACGTCAGGGCCGAATAGCCGTTCTTACCGAAGCGGAACGAAGCCGCGGCGGCAAGTTTGGTATTCGACGAAATGTCGAACCCGTAGTTGAGCATCACGATCGGCTCGTGGTAATCGCGCACGCGCGAGTTGCGCAGCTTGCCGTCCTGCTTACCCACATTAGGGTTGTAATAGTTGTTACTCAACAGGTCGTAGGCTTCCTGCGTCGACGCCTGCTGCGCTCCGCGCTCGGTCGGTGCGCCCAGGATGGTCAGCGCCAGGTTGTGGCGGTCGCCGCCGAAACGCTTTTCGACCGATGCGAAGTAACCGTAGGCATTGTAGTACACCCCGTCGACATAGGAGTTGCCGCCCTGGCGGGTCGAGAACGAGAAGGCGTACGACCATCCGTTGTCGAGCAGGCCCGAAGCGTAGGAAACCATCGCGCGGAAGCGGTACATCGAGTTGCCGTTCACGACGCTGGCACGGAAGCCCTTGCGCATCTGCGAAGCGCGCGCATTGACATTGGTCGTACCGCCGATGCCGTCGATGCCGTAGCCCGACGAGCGCAGCCCGGCGGTATTCTCCTGGTTACGCGTGGCGTCGTTCAGGCCGCTCCACAACGACCAGGGGCCATAGCCCGTCATGGCGTCGTTGAACCGGATGCCGTTCAGGTAGATGCTCGAATACTGCGAATCGTAACCGCGCACGTTGAAACGCATCTCGCTGAATTTATACGAGGCGATGTTGTTGAAGACATCCTTCGACGACGAAAGCGACGAAGGCAGCGACTGCCCGTCGGCCGCCGTATCGGAGTCGAACTCCGCGAACACGGCGTCGTCGATGACATACTGCACATCGGGGGACATCACCACCGAATTGAGGTTCTTGACCATCTTGTCGACACGGATCGCCAGGTCGAGGTTCTCGAACTCGGGGGCTTCGAATTTCAACTGGTATTCCCCTTTGGGCAGCTGGTCGATATTGAAATTACCGTGGTTGTCGGTCATGACGGTGACGCCGAGCGGTTCGACGACCACCTTGACATTGCTCAGTGCGACACGGCCGTCACGCGAGACGACCTTGCCTTTGACGCCCCCGTCCTGGGCATACGCCCCGGCACAGGCCAGCGTGAGCAGGATAACAAGTAAAGCTCTGATCTTCATAATTACTTTGTTGGGTTATTTACCGATGTAAATGAATACGGGAAGGTGGTCGCTGTATCCCCCCTGGAAATTGTTGCCCACGAACGTACGCAGCGGGTAGCCCTTGTACTGGCCTTCCTGCTGGAACAGATAGGGGGCACGGAAAATATTGCCGTAATATTTCCCCTTGGGGGCACGCTCCAGCTTGAGCGAACCCGTCGAGCCGGTAGCGAGGTTCTCCGACACGACGATATTGTCGAACAGGTTCCACTGGTCGCGGTAGGCAAGCGAACCGATGCCCGCCTTCAGCATGTCGATAAAAGGATTGTAGTATCCGCCCGGTTGGAGCTTGCGGATGTTGCCTTCGGCGCCGAGCACCTCGGTGATGCTCTTGTCGGTGGCGTCGTCGTTGAAGTCACCCATCATCACGACCTTGGTCGCGGGGTTGATCGCCAGCACCGAATCGGCGGCATGGCGCATGATCTCGGCGGCGCGCTCGCGCTTGGGTGCCGAAGCCTCCTTGCCGCCCAGGCGCGAAGGCCAGTGGGCCACCATGAAATAGAACGGTTCCCCGTCGATCGTCCCCCACATCGTCACCACGTCGCGCGTGCGGAAATTCGGCAGGCTCTCCATCGTAAACGGGATCGGGGCGCTGCCCTCGAGCTTGAACACGTCGGGACGGTAATAGAACGCCACGTCCACGCCGCGGGCATCGGGCGAATCGTAGTGCACGATGCGGTAATTGGCCGGGGCGAGTTTGGGCGTAGCGATCACGTCTTCCATGACATTGCGGTTCTCGATCTCCGAAACGCCGATCACCACCGGGTAGTCCTTGTTGATGGCGGCGATGTCGAACAACACGCGCGAAAGGTTATTGATCTTTTTGGTGTACTTGGGCGTATTCCACTTCTTGGGCCCTTCGGGCGTAAACTCCTCGTCGTAAATCTCCGGGTTGCTGATCGTATCGAAGAGGTTTTCGAAGTTATAGAAAACGACCTTGTAGGGTTTCTGGGCGAAGCAGGCGACGATCAGCGCTGCGAAAAGCCCGGTAAAAAGCAGTTTCTTCATATAATTCAGATTAATTTATACCCCAGTCCGAGGGATTGTTCTGTGCCTTCACGTCGGCGGCAATGTCCTCGTCGAGCATCGTAAAGAATTTATAGCCCGTTTTCTCTTCGATGTCGGCGACGCTCGTGAGATATTCCTTCAACCCGTTTTTGCTCGACGAAGCGTTTTTCGCCCAGAACCCGATGGCCATCAACTGCGACGCATCCGTAATCTGGTCGACCCGTTTTCCCGTCCGGCCGCTCCGGGTACGCAGCAGCACCTTCCAGCAATACTCCGGAACGGCGACCGACGTACCCGCCTTGTCCGAACCGGAACCCTGCACGCCGTAGGTACCCGTCACGATATAAAGCGTATCGGCACACCGTTTCGACGATGCGGTATTCTCCATACTGAGCCAGGAGCCACCGTTAAACGCAGAATTCTGCGGCATGATGTTGGTCGAATAGAAGGTCTGTTCGTTCAGCAGCGGGGAATAGGGAACATAGCGGTGGTTGGACATACACTGGTGACCGCGAATACCGCCGCTGCGATAGGAACCGAGCGAGAGGTCGGCTTGATACTGGGACGGTATGTCGGGATCATATGCCCATGTGTCCGCACGGTTGTATGAGCCCTGCATATAACAATCGTGGATCGGATAGGCGACCCAGTTGGCGATGCGTTTCTTCGTGTCGTAGCAGATCGTAAAGTTACGTGCCGTCACAGTCGAAGAGAGCGGCGCGTAATGTGTTACGTAACGGTAATCAGGGTCTTCGACATAGGCGGGCAATTCCGCCCACGCGTGATCCATCGACGCCGGAACCGAGTAGTCCGCCTGGTCGATCGTCAACGTGAATTCGTGCCCGCCGTCGAAAACGACATCGACCGCGGCACGGCGCGAAGCGCCCGTTTCATTATCGTCCAGGTAGAGGTACACGACATCGTTCGCCGAAACGAGTTTCGCCGATTTGGTCGTGGTATGCGTCCTGCGCGACGTCCAGCACCAACTGCCGCCTTCGGTCACGGTGACGGTGTAAGCCGTACCTACGGGCCCCGTCAGCACGAGCCGTGGATCGGTCGCATAACCTTTGGCGTCGAGCGTGGTCGTCTCGGTTTCCATGAACACCGCGGAAATATTCGCCGGGGTGCCGTCGTCGGAGGAACCGCACCGCCCGAAAACCAGCAGGAGCGCCCCGAGCACCATAGCCCGCCCGAAAAGTTTCAATAACCCGTTTGTCAAAATCATGTGGGAATTTGCAGATAAAAATGTCAGGTAGAAAATCCGACAATCATCCCCGGCGGAAGCCAATCCGCCGGGGATGGATTATCGGAATCAGAGAGTTGCTATTCGCTCAATTCATAAAGGGCGACACACATATATTCTTCTTTTGTACGATCAGTATCTGCAGCTGCATTCTTAGCAGAATATGCACCAAAGCGATAGAAATCTTTAGTCACATTACTCGACTGAGCATATGTTTGGAAAAGCAATGCACGTTCCGTATTTGCGCCAATAGTACTAATATCCTTAATCAAGAAAGTATCTGTCGTAGGATATTCTCCTGCAGGAATTTCCAGCCCCTATTTGCAGATGGAGTATCGGCTACAGCGAGGTTCGTTCCGGGTTTTGATGCAGACGAGTACTCAACATATTTGCCAGCAGATGACAAAATCGTATAGTAATCGCTGCTTGCAGTAATTGTCACAGCGTATGCGTCGTTCGTAGCATTCGATTCAATTTTCCCATTGGCAACCGTAATTTCTGTTCCATTCACTTTACCACTTGCCATCAGAGATGCGTCAAACACATAATTCTTTTCCCCTGTTTCAGCCACAATCAAGTATTTTTTACCTGAAGTAAGGGTAGTAACGCGCGTATAGCCGCTACCGCCCGGCACGGATTTGCCGGCCTGCGAAATCGCAACGGTTTTGGTATCCACAGCAGCACCGGCCTTCATCAGTTTGATGGTCAGCGTGGCGGTGATAGCCTGCTCCGTCGTGTTTTCCTTGGGCGTCACGGTTACAACCATCCCGTTTACGGAGGTCGTGAACTGCTCCGATTTATCCGTAGCGGCTTCGATCGTGCAGTCGTCGGCATTGGCAGCCGTGACCGTCACGGTCTTGGCATTGTCCGTCGCAGCGAAAGAAAGCGACGTCGGGTCGAGCTTGGTAATCGCCGGGGCGGTCGAAGGCTCGCCCATGAAAGCTGCCACATCCTCGGGACGCTGCGGACAAACCTGCGCGGCATTGCTGTTCACCGAAGCGTAACCGGTAATATCCCCGGTGGAACCTGCCACGAACTGCGTCCCTACGAGCCCGGGCATGGCCTTCTGCACGAATACCGTCATGTTACCGGCCGAGGTCGTAAACGTATGCTTTCCGAAAGCTTCGTTCGTAGTCCAGTCGGCAGCCGTAGCAGGGGCGGTCACACCCTTGACCGTCACGACCATACCCTGATATTCGGCCAGCTTAGCGGGATCGACTACGACAGGCGTGATGGTCTCTGTACCGATCTTTTCGATCTCGACCCAGTCGGCACCCTTGCTGCCGGTAACCTCGTACAGGCCGTTGTAACTTACGATACGCGCTTCGCCCTTTTTCAGCGTCACCTTCACCTTGTCACCCTTGACAAACGTAAAGCCATCGTCATAGGGATCGGTATACTTACCGCTGCCGTAGAGCGTGATACCGTTCTTGGCGGTAGTCGCCCCCGGGGTCATCACCTGAAGGTTCTGGCCGTTGAAATTCCCGCCTTCTTTGTCGGTTACGACGACGGCCTCGAAATAACGGTCGTTATTCGTATCGAGGGCTACCTGCGACGTCGTAAGTTTGGCGATGATTTCGGGAATCGTAATAACGACAGCCTCGCCCGGGGTCGGGGGAGTTACGTTGCCCAGGTCGACCTCCGTACCACCGATGCCCTCGAAAAGTTTCACGTCGTCGATACGGTGTGCGGATGAAAGATCGGAAATGAAACGGATATAAAGTTCAGAGGGAACCTCTTTCAGCGTAAAGTTGGCCGTTGCCAAAGCCCAGGTACCGTAGTTGGAGTGTTCGTCGGCCTCAACAGGGCGGTCATAGGCGATTTCCGCCCAGTTTTCACCGTCCTTGCTCAGGTATACATGGAACTCCGAAGTCACGAACGCATTATCCTCAGCACCATAAAGGCTTTTATACGAACCGAACGTCAGGCAAAGATTTTTCTGAGCAGGATCAAGTGCGATCTTGTGGATTTCGAGTTCGGCACCGGCACGGAACAGCATGTTGTTGACGCCGGATGCATCGTCCTTATATTTCGAATAGCTGCCGTTAGACGCGGAATTCGCACGGACAGATATACTGTTGGCCACATAAGCCACATTATCGGCACCCGTGCCGGTCTGATTCTTCCAACCCTCGAACTGGTCGGCAAAAGGCCAGCCGCTGCTGCCTTCCGTTGCCTGCTCCTTATCGAAATCGTTAGCATAGATAGCATCGCCCGTGGGGGGGGGTGTAACCCCGCTGCCGTACTGTTTTACGGCTACGGACGACTCGGCCTGACCCCATTTGCCGAATTCGGGGTGGATAAGCGTGAAGGAGATTTTGCCTTCGCGCAGGTTCGTACCGGCGGGCAGCTCGGAAACCGTAACGGAGATCGTTCCGTTGCCTTTGCCGCTCATCGGGGAAATGGTAGCCCAATCCAGGTTACTTGCAGTAACCGTCCATTCGCAGTTCGCCGTGATGGCAACGGTCTGCGTCGTCGCCGTCTCATCGGTGAAATCAAGCGCCGTCGGATCGGCCGTCAACTTCGGCGTCAGCGACTTGTCATCATCATCGGAGCATCCCGTAAATGCCGTGGCAGCCACGAGGAAGAATGCGCCGAACAACAACCTAAAAAGATGTTTACTCATAAAAATAGTTTTAATTAGGTGATTATAAACTAATATCTGTACACAATAAATGACTTACGATTCTTCCGTTTTTTCAAGGGGAAACTATTACAAAGATAGTTTTTATTTCAAAAATACAAAAGGATTTCGGCATATATTTACTGTTAATATTCCGTTACATAGCAAAAAAAACGTTCCATGCTGCTTCGAAAGGGACAACCCGTCCGGCAGGCAGCCCCATCCGCTCCCAAATTAAGGCTCCGGCGGGGGGGGGCTCCCGCCCCGAACCGTAAAATCCCCGGGGTACCTTCGGCCAGGCAAAAAAACCGCCCCGGAAACCGGGACGGGCGAAGTTTCAAGGCTGGTTGGCGGATTGCATCGGCAGGGGTCATAAATCGACATCGTTTCTGACGCTGCAAAATTACCCAGCGGCTATTTCATAGTTGCGACAATCCCATAACAATCCCGGGAATATGGCATTGCACGCATGTTGCATCAGCCGGCAAAGCCCGTCGGCAACACCATCCGGCCGCAAAAGCAGCCAGCCCGGACTGTAAACGTCCGGGCTGGCCGTGCCGAATAACGGGTTCGGCAACGATTGCAATACGACAGCGGCCGATCCCACACAGCGGCCGCGCAGGGATCACGCCCTATTCCCACTCGATCGTTGCGGGCGGTTTCGAGGAGATGTCGTAGACGACGCGGTTGACCCCTTTGACTTTATTGATGATGTCGTTCGACACATTGGCAAGGAACTCGTAGGGCAGGTGCACCCAGTCGGCGGTCATGCCGTCGGTCGAGGTCACGGCACGCAGTGCGACGCAGCTCTCGTAGGTTCGCTCGTCGCCCATCACGCCGACGCTCTTCACGGGGAGCAGGATAGCCCCCGCCTGCCACACCTTGTCGTAAAGCCCGGCATCGCGCAGGGCGTCGATGTAGATTTTGTCCACGTCCTGCAGGATCCCGACCTTTTCGGGCGTGATGTCGCCCAGGATGCGGATCGCAAGGCCGGGCCCCGGGAAGGGATGGCGCCCGATCAGCTGCTCGGAGATCCCGAGCGAACGGCCGACGCGGCGCACCTCGTCCTTGAAGAGCAGGCGCAGCGGTTCGACGATCCCGAGGTGCATCTTCTCGGGCAGCCCGCCGACGTTGTGGTGCGACTTGATCGTCGCCGAGGGGCCGTTGACCGACACCGACTCGATCACGTCGGGATAGATCGTCCCCTGCGCCAGCCAGCGCACGTCCTCGATCCGGATCGCCTCGTCGTTGAATACCTCGACGAAATCGCGGCCGATGATCTTGCGCTTGGTCTCGGGATCGCTCACGCCGGCCAGGTCACCCAGGAACTTGTCGCCGGCCTTCACGCCCTTGACGTTCAAGCCCATGTTCTTATACGACTCGAGCACGTCCTCGAATTCGTTCTTGCGCAGCAGGCCCGAATCCACGAAGATGCAGTAGAGGTTCTTGCCGATGGCCCTGTGCAGCAGCACGGCGGCCACCGACGAGTCGACGCCGCCAGAAAGTCCGAGCACGACCTTGTCGTCGCCCAGTTTCTCCTGCAACTCGCGCACGGTGGCCTCTACGAAACTCTCCGAGGTCCACTCCTGCCTGCAGCCGCAGATACCCACGACGAAATTCTTCAGCAGGTGCGTGCCGTCGGTCGAATGGTAAACCTCGGGGTGGAACTGGATGCCCCAGGTCTGCTCACCCTCGATGCGGAACGCAGCCACGCGCACCTCCTCGGTGCTGGCCACGACCTTGTAGTCAGCCGGCACGGACGTGATCGTATCGCCGTGCGACATCCACACCTGCGTGGTCGCAGGCAGGCCGCGCATCAGCGGGTCACCGGCATCGCCCACCGTAAGCATCGCACGGCCGTACTCGCGGCTGGGCGCAGGCTGCACCTCGCCGCCGAAGGCCGATGCGAGGAACTGTGCGCCGTAGCAGACCCCCAGCAGGGGCAGTTTGCCCTTGATGGCCGAAAGGTCGGGGGCAGGGGCATGCTCGTCCCTCACGGAGAAGGGACTGCCCGAGAGGATCACGCCCCGCACCGAAGCATCCGGCACCGGAATCTTGTTGAAGGGGTGGATCTCGCAATAGACATTCAGTTCGCGTACGCGCCGCGCGATGAGCTGCGTATACTGCGACCCGAAGTCGAGAATCAGGATTTTTTCCATAATATAACGTAAGTCCGACGAATCTGGGTTCATCAATTTCGGAAGGTTTACAAGCCATGAAACTCGCCGGACTCACTCTACGGCGTCTCCGACGCCGGTTCCAGGCTTAATATCCCTCTGAATCTCCCTTTGGCAAGGAAGACCCCGAATCCTTATTATTTTCTTTTTACCGGACGGTTGTAGCTTCCCGCAAGGCGCATCTCCGCGGCGAAAGCCTCGCTCCCGACTTCGCGGATGCGTTCTATGCAACCTCGGCGGTCTGAGCGAAAAACGACCTGAAAAATCCCGGCTATGAAATTATTGAACTTTCTACAGGTATCCAGCGGCACCAGCGTGCATTCGGCGCAACTCTGCCAGCCGTTCTCCCGGCAACAGGAACGAACCTTGCACCACGCGGCCTTTTCGTTATCGCGGCACCCCGGACAACTCCCTTTCCGGAATTTCCGGCATGAACCGCAAAAAAGCCCGCAGGCCGCGATCCCGGGATCGGAACTATTCACCGCGGGAATAATTGGGCGTTTCACTCGTGATGGTCACGTCGTGCGGGTGGTTCTCCGTAACGCCGTTCGAGGTGATGCGGATGAACTGCGCGCGCTGCAAAGCCGCGATGTCCCTGGCACCGCAATAACCCATGCCCGAACGGATGCCGCCGATAAGCTGGAAGACAGCCTCGCTCAACGTGCCCTTGAAGGGTACGCGCGCCACGATCCCTTCGGGAACGAGCTTGTTGATATTGCCTTCGCAGCCCTTCTGGAAATAGCGGTCGGCGGAACCCGCCTTCATGGCGTCGATCGAGCCCATGCCGCGGTAGGTCTTGAACTTACGGCCGTTGTAGATGATCGTCTCGCCGGGGGATTCCTCCGTGCCGGCGAACATCGAGCCGATCATCACGCAGTCGCCGCCCGCAGCCAGCGCCTTGACGATGTCGCCCGAATAACGCAGGCCGCCGTCGGCGATAACCGGGACGCCCGTATCTTTGGCGGCCGACGCCGCGGCATAGATGGCCGACAACTGGGGAACGCCCACGCCCGCGATCACGCGGGTGGTGCAGATCGAGCCGGGGCCGATGCCGACCTTGATGCCGTCGGCGCCGTTCTCGATCAGGAACCGTGCGGCCCCTGCCGTGGCGATATTTCCGACCACCACGTCGAGCGACGGATAGGCGGCCTTGATCTCCTTGAGCTTATTGACGATATTCATTGAATGCCCGTGCGCGGAGTCGAGCACCACGGCATCCACATCCTCCTCGACGAGCGCCTTCACACGATCCAGCGCATCGGGCGTGATGCCTACGCCGGCTGCGACGCGCAGACGGCCTTTGGCATCCTTGCAGGCGTTGGGATGATCCTGCACCTTCGTGATATCCTTATAAGTAATAAGCCCCACCAGATGGCCTTCGTCGTCGACCACGGGGAGCTTTTCGATCTTGCAGTTGAGCAGCACCTCCGAGGCGTTGGACAATTCGGAGCTATGCGTGGTGATGAGGCGGTCGCCGGGGGTCATCACCTCCTCGATACGGCGCGACATGTCGCGCTGGAACCGCAGGTCGCGGTTGGTGACGATACCGATCAGCTTCCGATCCGCGTCCACGACCGGAATACCCCCGATCTTGTTCTCTTTCATCAGGTTGAGCGCATCGCCGACCGTATGGTCTTTCGAGATGGTCACCGGGTCGTAAATCATGCCGTTCTCGGCCCGCTTCACCCGGCGCACGTGGGCGGCCTGCTCGGCGATGGACATATTCTTGTGGATCACGCCGATCCCGCCTTCACGAGCCAGCGCAATAGCCATCGGCGCTTCGGTAACGGTGTCCATGGCAGCGGACACAATGGGGATGTTGAGTTTGATATTTCGCGAGAAACGGGTCTGGACACTGACCTCTCGCGGCAACACTTCCGAATAGGCGGGTATAAGCAGCACATCGTCGAACGTAAGTCCCTCGGGCTGAACCCTTTCATTGATAAAAGACATAATGAACGTGGATTTTTGTTGCTCGCAAATGTAGTGATAATTTTCGAAACGGCCTAATATCCGGGGCAACGCGACGATTTTTTTTATCAACAATTTATCAAAGCCGCCGGGTGCGGGCGAAATCCGGAGCCCCCGGGACAACGCCCAGCCAGCCCCGCGACGGGTAAATACACACGCCTGCGTCCGGGACAGCCCCCGGCGCCCCGGGCCGGGAAGCCGCCCGCGCAGTCCCGTACAAGCCGGAGGGGACGCCCCGCGCCCGGAATCCCCGGACAGCAATCGGGGGCGTCATCCCGCCAACGACTTCCCGGACAAGAAAAATCCCCGGCCTCAGGGTCGGGGATCGAAATTATTCCGTCACGGCGGCCTGCGCACCCGGCGGGGTCAGTACTGCTCCTGCCCGTTGGGGAAATCGCATGACTTCACGTCCGCGATATACTGCGACACGGCGTCCGACATGACAGTATACAGGTCGGCATAGCGGCGCAGGAAGCGCGGCGAGAAACCCTTGTTGATGCCCAGCATGTCGTGGATCACCAACACCTGCCCGTCACAGCCGTTACCGGCCCCGATACCGATGGTCGGCGCGGAGATTTCGGAGGTGACGCGGGCGGCCAGCGCCGCGGGAATCTTTTCGAGCACGATGCCGAAGCACCCCGCATCGCTCAGCAGGTGGGCGTCGCGGACGAGTTTCGCTGCCTCGGCCTCCTCCTTGGCACGCACGCTGTACGTCCCGAATTTATGGATCGACTGCGGCGTCAGCCCCAGGTGCCCCATGACGGGGATTCCGGCCGAAAGGATGCGGTTGACCGATTCGAGGATCTCTTCGCCGCCCTCGATCTTCACGGCATCGGCCTCGGTCTCCTTCATGATGCGGATGGCCGAGTCGAGCGCCACCTTCGAATTGCCCTGGTAGGTTCCGAACGGCAGGTCGACGACGACCAGCGCACGGCTGACGGCACGCACGACCGAACGCGCATGGTAAATCATCATATCGAGGGTAATGGGAAGCGTGGTTTCGTAACCGGCCATCACGTTGGCCGCCGAGTCGCCCACGAGGATCACGTCGATACCCGCGGCGTCGACGATTCTGGCCATCGAATAATCGTACGAAGTCAGCATGGCGATCTTCTCGCCGCGCTGTTTCATCTCCGTCAGACGGTAGGTGGTCACAGCCCTGACAGTACTTTCTACAGACATAGTTTACTACGAACCCAATGGATTTATTCAACATTTCATTTGTTCGCAAGGTTCCGGTATGGAATCCATCGGATTCGTATTACGGCGCAAAAACGCCGATTCCATATCGACAATCCCTCCAAACCTCCCTTTGAAAAGGGAGACTTATCAACACCTGCAAACCGGGGTGATAGCGCAAGCCGGGTGCAAAGCCAAATTCATCTGCTTTGCCGGGGCGCAGCTAAACCGCGGTTCAGCGCGGCAAAGTTAACGCTTTGGCCGGATTTGGCAAAAAAAATCCCATAAAACGACACCGCCCGAGACCGAAACGTTGATCGAATGCTTCGTCCCGGCCTGAGGGATCTCGATCGCGCCGTGGCACATGTCCACGGCCTGCTGCCCCACGCCCATCACCTCGTTGCCGAACACGAGCGCATATTTCACGCCCGGCTCCGCCCGGAAGTCGCCGAGCATCACGGCGCCTTCGACCTGCTCGACGGCATAGACCCGGTAGCCTTCGGCGCGCAGGCGGGCGATGCACTCCTCCGTCGTATTGTGATAAGTCCACGGCACGGTCAGTTCGGCGCCGAGCGCCGTCTTGTGGATGTCGCGGTTGGGCGGCGTCGCGGTGATGCCGCAGAGGGCGATGCGTTCCACGGCGAAAGCATCCCCCGTGCGGAAGAAAGCCCCTACGTTCTGCAACGAACGGACGTTGTCGAGCACCACCGCGACGGGCATTTTCTCCATCGCGGCGAACTCCCCGGCCGAGGGCCGGTTCAGCTCTTCGTTGGTGATTTTACGCATAACGTATGCAAATGAGTGATTTCGGGGTCAAAAGTAGTCAAATAATAAATATTTTACCTATTTTTGGGGTCTCAATTCAAAAGAATTATGTCACTCAAAAAAGTCTTGATGCTGTCGTTCGCCGCCTTTGTCGCGGGAGGAAGCCTCAGCGCACAGAATCTGATCGTCGGCGCCGACTTCGCGACCCGCTTCGACAACCGGGAATACGCCAACAACGATTTCAACGAATCGCAGACGCTCTTCAGCGCCCGCCTCACGCCCCGCATCGGCGTGGAATGGATGGGGAAAAACCGCCTGGTGGTCGGTGTCGACCTGTTGCAGGACTTCGGCAACGACACCCGGTTCCTGACCAAGGCCCGCCCTATCGTATACTACCAGTTCAACAGCAAGAACGTACAGGCCAACGCCGGTATCTTCGACCGCAAGGAGCTGCTGGGCGACTATTCGAGGGCGTTCTTCAGCGACTCGACGGCGTTCTACCACAACCGCCTTTCGGGTTTCCTCGGGCATTATAAATCCACCGAGCGCGAGAACACCTATGTAGAAATGGCGATCGACTGGGAAGGCATGTATTCCGAGCAGTCGCGCGAAATGTTCCGCATCATCTCGGCGGGACGCTATACGCTCGAGCGGGGCTTCTACTTCGGTTATGCCTTCTCGATGTTCCATTTCGCAGGTTCGAAGCTCAACGAGAACGTCACGGACAACCTGCTGGTAAACCCCTATGTGGGCTGGGGATTCAACGCCTACTTCGACTTCGACATCAAGGCCGGGTTCCTCTTCGCCCCGCAGCGCGGCCGCAGCGTAGACCACAACTGGAAAAAACCGTGCGGTGCACAGATCGACTTCGTGCTGACCAAGTGGGGCGTGAAACTTGAGAACAACCTCTATCTGGGCGAAAACCTGCAACCCCTGCGCAACATCGCGGTCGGCGAAGACATCCCCGTCACCTACGGACAGGACGGGCTTTATGCCGGCGAGCCTTTCTACGCGACGACAAAAAATGTCTATAACCGCACGTGGGTCGGCTACGACCGCCGATTCTTCAAGGGCACGCTGGCCGTCGAGGCGGGCATGGTGTTCCACTACGACGGCACGGGCATGGGCACACAGCAGGTCGTGAAGCTCTCGGTGGACATCCAGAAGCTGTTCAACATCGGCCCCAAGGCAAAGAAATAAAGCATACAACAAGCGAAACATACACATATGGCAAGCGAAACAAACGAAACACGGGAGAAGTCGCTGAACTTCCTCGAAGAGATCATCGAAGAGTCGATCGCCAAGGGCGAAACGCGCGTCCAGACCCGTTTCCCGCCCGAACCGAACGGCTACCTGCATATCGGACACGCCAAGAGCATCTGCATCAACTTCGGGCTGGCACGGAAATACGGAGGCAAGTGCAACCTCCGTTTCGACGATACGAACCCCGTCAAGGAGGATGTGGAGTATGTCGATTCGATCAAGCGCGACATCCAGTGGCTCGGGTTCGACTGGGCCGTCGAACGCTATGCGTCGGACTATTTCGACCAGCTCTACGACTGGGCGATCGTACTGATTAAAAAAGGGTTGGCATACGTCGACGACCAAACGCAGGAGCAGATCCGCGAAAACCGCGGTACGGTTTCCGTACCGGGCACTCCGTCGCCGTGGCGCGACCGTTCCGTGGAGGAAAACCTCGACCTGTTCGTCCGCATGAAAAACGGCGAATTCCCCGACGGGGCCAAGGTGCTGCGCGCCAAGATCGACATGGCGCACCCCAACATGCTCTTCCGCGACCCGATCATGTACCGCATCATCCATGCCGAGCATCACCGCACGGGCGACAAGTGGTGCATCTACCCGATGTACGACTATGCCCACGGGCAGAGCGACTCGATCGAGCAGATCACCCATTCGATCTGCACGCTCGAATTCGACGTGCACCGTCCGCTCTACGACTGGTTCATCCAGGCGCTGGAGATCTACCCTTCGCACCAGTACGAATTCGCCCGGCTGAACCTCACCTACACGATGATGTCGAAGCGCAAGCTGCTCAAACTCGTGCAGGAAGGCGCCGTGATGGGCTGGGACGACCCCCGCATGCCGACGATCTGCGCACTGCGCCGCAAGGGCTATACCCCGGCCTCGGTGCGGAACTTCGCCGAGATGGTGGGCGTAGCCAAGCGCGACAACGTGATCGACCTGGGCAAGCTCGAATACTGCGTGCGCGAAGACCTGAACAAGATCGCAGAGCGCCGCATGGCAGTGCTCAACCCGCTGAAGGTGGTCATCACCAACTACGAGGAAGGCAAGACCGAGCTCTTCACGGCGATCAACAACCCCGAGGACGAATCGGCCGGCACGCGGCAGGTGCCCTTCTCGAAGGTCATCTACATCGAGCGCGACGATTTCATGGAGGAGCCGCCCAAAAAGTTCTTCCGCCTGGCACCCGGCGGCGAGGTGCGCCTGCGCTATTCGTACCTGATCAGGTGCGAGGAGGTCATCAAGGATGCCGCGGGCAACATCACCGAGCTGTGCTGCACCTATGACCCGATGTCGGGCGGAGGGTCGTCGAGCGACGGCCGCCGCGTGAAGGGTGTCATCCACTGGGTATCGGCCAAAGATGCCGTGGAGGCCGAAATCCGCCTGTTCAACCCGCTCTTCACGAAGGAGAACCCCGACGACGTGGAGGAAGGACAGACCTGGGAGGACAACCTCAACCCCGAATCCATGGTCAAGGTCACGGGCTATCTGGAGCCGTCGCTGCGCGACATACCCATAGGGCAGGCCGTGCAGTTCGAGCGCGTAGGCTACTTCTGCCCCGACACCGACTCGACACCCGAACACCCCGTGTTCAACCGCACGGTGACGCTCAAGGATTCGTGGGCGAAAATCAACAAGTAGGAAAACACCGAATACTGTTTAAAATAAGACCTCCCGGTTTTGCCGGGAGGTCTTATTTTAGGTTATTCCGCCGGAAGGCAAATCTCCGTCCTGAGTTTTTCCGCCGGGTCACATCATCCGCCCGAAGGTCTTTCGCCCCAAAAGGTAACGCAGGACTACGGAACCGCGGTAAACCTTCCCGGCGACCGTCCCCCTGCACTGCTGCCGAATCTCCTTCCGCTTGCGCGACAGGCTGCCGTGCCAGCGGAGGAAATCGCGCCAGGCGCGGAATACGGCACGGAAATTATCGCCCCGCCCCTGTGCCAGGTACGACAATGCAGCCATCAGGTCGAGCACGGGGCGCACGACGGCCACGACGGCACGCTGTACGGGAGAAGCACACTTGTAGAGCATCGCCAGGTTATTGCGATGGTTGTAGAACACCTTGGTCGGGGAATCGGTCGTCAGCGTCCCGCCGCCGAGGTGGTAGACCGTACTCCCGGGCACGACCCGCACGCGGTAACCCGCGAGCTGCATGCGCCAGCAGAGGTCGATCTCCTCCATATGGGCGAAGAAATCGTCGTCGAAGCCCCCTAATGCGCGGAACACGTCGGCACGGCAGCAAAAAGCCGCTCCGCTGACCCAGAATACGTCGCGGGCATCGTCGTACTGCCCCTCGTCGGCTTCGACCCGCTTGAGGATACGCCCCCGGCAAAAAGGATAGCCCAGGAAGTCGATAAAGCCCCCGGAAGCCCCTGCGTACTCGAATCTCGTACGGTCGAGCCACGAAACCAGCTTGGGCGAAACGACCGCCACGTCGGGCTCACGCTCCAGGACGCCGAGGATCGGCTCCAGCCATCCCCGGGGTGTCTCGACATCGGAATTGAGCAACAGGTAATAATCCGCCTCGACCTGCGCCAAAGCGCGGTTGTAACCGCCCGCAAAACCGTAATTCCGGTCGAGGCGCACCACGGCAACGGTCGGGAACTCCTCCGCCAGCACCGCCAGCGACCCGTCCGTCGAACCGTTGTCGGCGACGACGACCCCGACCCCGGCGGGAGCCGCGGCCACGACGCTCGGCAAGAAGCGGCGCAGATGTTCCGCGCCGTTCCAGTTGAGTATGACGATTTTAACGATTGGCATTCGTGCGTTTGTGTTTCCAGCGGCGGTGCGACCACATCCAGAGCTCGGGATGCTCGCGGATCATGGCTTCCAAACGTCTAACGTAGCGTTCCGTGATTTCGTATTCGGCGACCTCCTCCACACCGTCGTAGATCGGTTCGAACGACATCTGGTAACGTCCCCGCTGCAAGCGCTCCATCCGGACGAAATAGACCGGCAGGTTACAGCGCAGCGCCAGTTTCTCCCCGCCGTCGAAGAAGATCGTATCCTGGTTGAGAAAGCGGAACCAATGGCTGTCGGGGCGGCGCGGCGGGTTCTGGTCGGCGATAAGCCCCATCACGAGGTTCTTGCCCTCGATGCCGCGTTCCCGGTTGCGCAGGTAGAAGCGCAGCGAATCCTTCATCGCCACGGTCATCGAATTCTCGTAGTTGCGCAGGCGCTGGTAAAGGCATTCCATCACTTTGCTGCGCAGCGGGTGGTAAACGGCCACGAGCATCTGCGAGCGTTCGTAAAGCCCCCAGTAGGAGCAATACTCCCAGCAGCCGAAATGGGCCGTCATGGCGATCCAGTCGCGGCCGTGCACCTTCGCATAATGTTCCTCGAACCCTTTTACGGTGAGAACCGTACGGCCTTTTTCCTCGCCCATGTGGGCCATATTGACCGTATCGACGAAAATCTCGGCAAGCGTACGGTAAAAACTGCGGCAGACGGCCGCCCGTTCCTGCTCGCTTTTTTCGGGGAACGAGTTCCGCAAATTGGCCTTCACGACCTTCATGCGGTAGCGCAGGCAATAATATATGATGAAAAAGAGCAGGTTTTCAACAATGTAGTATTTGAACCAGTAGGGCATCATGGCAAACACCCGCGCCCCGAGCCACAGGGACTCCAACCATACCTTTTGTACGAAATTCAGCTCTGTACGTTTCATCCGGCAAATCAGCGGTTACGGTTCGACGAAAAGTTTTACGTTGGCGACCTTGGTGCGGATTCTCAGCCAGTTCGCAAGTGTCGTCCGGTCGATGGAGTCGGAAGGGACTTTCGGCGTGACCACGCAGACGAGCGTCGTATCGAGCGGCGTGCCCGAAACGTCGAACGTAATGCCCTTCATCAGCGATATGGCCCTGACGTTCGTGGTCATGGCGCCCACCTCGCGCGAAATGTCGTCCACCTCGACATTCGTGACACGGTAGCGTTTCAGCTGCGCAGCCATCTCGCCGATGCGCCTGTTCTTCTCTTCCAGGAGTTCGAGGTAACTCTGTTGCAGCGACGCCACGTCGATCTTGTCTGTGGTGTTCGCCTGGCGGACGACCAGCTCGGCCTTGTCGAGCCCGAAGCTGCGCATCTGGGTGCGGGCGTTCTCGATCGTCCCGTCGTCGAGCGGCTCCCCCAGGAGCAGCAGTTCGATCTGCGACGGATGCCCGCGGTGCGCGTAACGCTTATTACACTCGATCACGCGCGTATGGGGGAAATTGAATACCTGCGAGACATATTTGTCGGCCGCCGCTTCGAAAAGCGACACCCTGACCATGTGGAACCCGATGACGACGCTCGGGATGAAGGTCACCAGCGTGATGACCATCATCAGCCGCTTCACGTTGCGCTCGCGCACCTTGTCGATGAACGCCTTTTTCTCGTATTTCAGGAACCGCACCATGGCATAGGTCGCCAGGGCGATGAATACCGAGTTGATGAAAAAGAGGTAGAACGCCCCGAAGAAGAAGCGCATCTGCCCCGTGGCAAGGCCGAAGCCCGCGGTACAGAGGGGCGGGATCAGCGCCGTAGCGATCGCCACGCCCGGGATCACGGTCGACGTGCGATCCTGTCGCGTCTGCGCCACGATGCCCGCCAGGCCGCCGAACAATGCGATCAGCACGTCGTAGGTCGTCGGCACGGTGCGTGCCAGCAACTCGCTGCTGTTCGACGACAGGGGCGACACCAGGAAATAGACCGTCGAGGTGACGATCGCCACGACGAACATCAGCGCATAATTGCGCAGCGACTTTTTGAGCAGTTCGAAATCGTTGATACCCAGCGAAAGGCCGATGCCCATGATCGGCCCCATGATGGGCGAGATGAGCATGGCGCCGATGATCACGGCGGCCGAGTTGACATTCAGGCCCAGCGACGCGATCATCGTCGCAAAGATCAGTACCCACAGGTTGACCCCGCGAAATACCACCCCCTTGGAAATCGACGCCACGACCTCGTCGCGCTGCGCCTTGTCCTCATCGAGGCTGAAACGCCCCCGGAGGAATTCGCGCATCTCCCCCAGCCATGCCGAGAAAGAGCGTTTGACCCGATGCGTATCGTTGTTATTCATCATATCCGATCTTTTGTTCGTCGCCGTCCCCCTGCGTTTCCCGTCCGGGCTTGGGTTTTCCGGCCAGCACGATCACGAATTCGCCTTTGGGTTCGGTCGTGCGGAAATGCTCCAGCACCTCGGCGACAGTGCCCCGCACGGTCTGCTCGAACTTCTTGGTCAGTTCGCGCGATACGGACACCCGGCGCCCGGGGCCGAACACTTCGGCAAACTGTTCGAGGCATTTCACCACCCGGTAGGGCGATTCATAAAATATCATCGTACGCTCCTCGTCGGCGAGCGCCTGCAACTGCTTCGCCCGCCCCTTTTTCTGGGGCAGGAACCCCTCGAAACAAAACCGGTCGCACGGGAAGCCGCTCTGCACAAGGGCGGGGATGAGCGCCGTGGCACCGGGCAGGGTCTCGACCTCGATGCCGGCCTCGACACAAGTCCTGACGAGCAGGAACCCCGGGTCGGAGATACCGGGTGTCCCGGCGTCCGAAACCAACGCGGCATTGCGTCCGGCGGCAATCGACCCGGCCACCATCTTGACCGTGGCGTGTTCGTTGAACTTGTGGTGCGAATGGAGTTTTTTCTCGATACCGAGGTGTCTGAGCAGGAACGACGTAGTACGCGTATCCTCGGCGAGGATGAAATCCACCTCGCGCAGCACATTGACCGCCCGCAGCGTGATATCGTCGAGGTTCCCGATCGGCGTAGGTACGATATAGAGCTTGGCCATGGAGCTATGCGAATTTACGTTCGAGCAGTTCCATCAGGAACTTCGCGCCGTCGGAATTGGCATTCCAGGCATAATTCTCGGCAATGTAGATCATGCAGTCGTCGAAATCGCCGAAGGCATCGAGCTTGTCGAGCGCCGCTTCGTAAGCCCGGGCATCGCCGTCGAACAGGTCGCGGATCATCAGGAACTTGTCGTTGATGCCGATGGCACGCCTCAGGTCGGTGACGGGCTCGCTGCGGCGCAGTTCCGAGGCCATGTCGCGCGGCGGCACAATCGTATCGGCCAGCGTCTGTTTGTCATGGTTGATCACTTCGCCCAGTACGGCCCCGTTATTCGGCGCCCCGTTCCCTGCAAGGGTAATCTCCTCGAAATCGGGCTCTTCGTCGTCATCCCCGGTGTCGGACACGGGCGCCGGACGCTGCGGCACGGACGCCGCATACGCACCTTCGGCAGGGGCCTCATCCCCGGCGAACATACGCCGAGCCCCGGGAGCCGAAGCGCCAGGGCCGGATGCCGGTTCCGGGCTGTCGGTTATCGGGCTGTCGGTTGGAAGCTGCGGCCGCCCTGCCTCGGGTCTTGCGGCGTCCCCCGCGGCAGGTGCCGGAGCAGGCTTTTCGGCCGTCGGCCGTGCAGCCGTGGGTTCGGGATTGTAAAGCGACATGATTACCCGCTGTTTATGGCGGTGGCGCTGGGTCTCCTCTTCGATGCCGAACAAGGTCGGCGCGATCGGCTGCTGCGCTGCCGCAGGATGCGTCCCCGCTCCGGGAGCCGGGTGGGTAACGCCCGTTTCCGCCCCTGATCCGGCAATTGCTTCCGGTTCGGGCATCCCCGAGGGTGCTTCCCGGTGTGCGGGCTCGTCCCGGGGGTCGGTTGCCCCTTGCGGCCCGGATGCCCCCGGCACACGGGCAAACTCCTGCGAGCCGGAATCCCCATGCGATTCGGATGCCGCCGCAATATTTTCAGCCGGCACTTCCTTGCCGGCGCTATTTCCAGTCGATTCGGGCGCAGGGATTTCTTCCGCAGCCGGGGTTTCAGGATCGGGAACCAGCCCGGCAACCGGGGGTTCAGCCTCCGCAGTTCGCCCCGCAGCCGGTTCAGCCGGGATTTCGGCAGGTTCCGCAACACCCCCGGCCGGCTCTTGTCCGTCCGCCGGCACGGAATCCTGCACAGATTCGGCCACCGTTTCCGCCGCCGCGGTATCGCAATCGGGGAAAACTGCCCCGGGCTCCGCCACGGGCAGGCCGGCCTGGGGCGCAATGAACCCGGATTCGGGTTCCGGCCCGGATCCGGAAAGCGACGGTAATTCGGGTTCCGCCACGGGCAGCGGCTCGATCGAAAGCACTTCGCCCAGGTCAAGGCTGACCGGGATCTCCGTCGGGAAGGCCTCCTGCCGGACGGCATCGGCCGCAGCGGGTTCCTCCTCCGTACCGAAACGCACAGCCTCGTAGAGTGTCCGCAATTTATCGAGTGCGAGATCCCGCTCGAGGGAGCCGATCTCCTGGGTCGCATTCCAGCCTTCAACAATTTCCGAGAGCTTGCGCAATTCGCTCCGCACGTATTTCAAATCCATAATCCGCACACTTTTTGCCTCCAAAGATAGCAAAAATTTACGAACACACCGTGCAAAACCCGAGATAATATCCCCGAGGGCCTGCGGTGCCGCTGCGGGGCACAAAAAAGGGGGATCGACACTCAGCCGATCCCCGTCCGTATGCGGGCGCCGCCCTACTCTCCGAAAATGTGCCGCGCATAATTATACCCGCAGGCATCGTAGATCCGCGCCAGGCGGCGGACACGGTGCAGATAGCCGGCATAATCCTTCCGGTCGAGGCTCCACCCCACTTCGGCCAGCGCGCTCAGGCGCGGCAGAAGCATATATTCGGCATGGGGCCATGTCGCGATATACTCCGTCCACAGGTTGGCCTGCACGCCCAGAATACAAGCCTGCTCGGCAGGCGTGAGCTGCTCGTAAGGATCGAGTTCGTAGACCTTCTCCACGGGTACGTACCCGCCGATGGCAAGGGGTTCGCGGGCCGTATCTCGCGTCTGGTAGTAATCCAGGTAGCAGTTCGTGGTCGGCGCCATGATGGCATGGTTGCCCTGCCTGGCGGCTTCGATGCCCCCTTTCGCACCGCGCCACGACATGATGGTCGCCGTCGGGGTGACATCGCCTTCGAGTATCTCGTCCCAGCCGATCAGGCGGCGTCCGCGGGCATTCAGGAACTTCTCGACGCGCGCCGTGGCGTAATTCTGCAACTGGCGCGGACGCCTCAGCCCTTCGGCCTTCATGCGCGCCTTGCAATGCGGGCACTTCTCCCACATCACCGTCGGGCATTCGTCGCCGCCGATATGGATGTATTCCGACGGGAAAAGGCCGACGACCTCTTCCAGCACCCCCTCGATGAATTCGAAGGTCGTCTCCTTGCCGATGCAGAACACCCTATCGTCGATGTCCCAGGTCTGGCGCACCTCGTATTGCTCGCCCGTGCAGCCGAGCCACGGATAGGAGGCCAGCGCACCCACGGCATGTCCGGGGAATTCGATCTCGGGGATCACCGTGATAAAACGCTTCGCGGCGTAGTCCACGATGTCGCGGATCTCGTCCTGCGTATAGTAACCGCCATAGGGCGTTTCGTCGAACTTGCAGTTTTCGTCGTACTCGCCGCCCGGGTCGCGGCCGATCAGCGTACGGCTGCGTACGGAACCCACCTCGGTCAGCTTCGGGTATTTCTTAATCTCGATACGCCACCCCTGGTCGTCGGTAAGGTGCCAGTGGAACACGTTGAGCTTATGCAGGGCCATGATGTCGAGCGCCTCCTTCACTTCGTCGACCGTGAAGAAATGGCGGCAGACGTCGAGCATCATGCCCCGGTAGCCCAGGCACGGTTTGTCCTCGATCGTCACGACGGGCAGCTCCACGGCCCGCACGTTGGCCGCACCGTAAGCCGCAGCGGGGATCAGCTGGCGGAGCGTCTGCACCGCATAGAACGCCCCGGCTGCGCTTCCGGCAACAATCTCCGCACGCCCGGGCGTAATCTCCAGGCGATAGCCATCCGCCGGCATCGCCGCGTCGCACGAGATATTCAGCGCCCCGTCGAGGGGCACGTCGGCATGCCGCACCCGCAACCCTTTGCCGAACACCGGTTCCAGCACTTCGTCGAGCGCCCCGGTCACACAGGCCAGACTGTCGTCGTCGGACAGCAGCACCGCTTCGGTCGAAGCGGTCAGCAAAAAGGTTCCCTGCCCTTTCACGACACGTTCGGGGAGCGGCACCACCGCGACTTCATCGTCGGCGGGGATTACCTTACCGCAGCCGCAGAGGGCCGCACAGAGGACAACGAGGGGTATAAGTCTCTTCATATCGGGCTTGTTTTAAATGGGGTTGCTCAGGAACACAAGGTAAAAATAAGGCAAAAAACGGACAAATCAAAACCCCGGCCCGTTATTCGCACGCCGAAGCCCCCAGCAGCCCCACGTGTTCGACCGACGAACAGCAGATATGGAGCCGTTCGACCGTCTTGGCATACGGGAACTGTTTGAGCTGCTCGTACATCGCCTCCCGGAAAAACCCGTAGGCATGGGCGATGCTCCCGCCGAAAACGATCGCTTCGGGGTCGTAGGCATAGAGAATCATCATCACCAGCCGCCCGATGTGTCCGCCGAATTCGTGCCACAGCGCCAGCGCCGCGGGATCGCCCGCCAGGGCACGCTCGTAGGCTTCCTTGCCCGTCGTGCCGCGGCCTACGAAGAAACGGCTGCTGCAATAGTATTCGTAGTCGCGGTCGAGGTACGGGATGCTCCCGATCTCCCCGGCGCCCGTATCGTGCCCGCAATAGAGTTCGCCGCCGATCACGATCCCCGCGCCGACACCCGTGCCGAGCGCCACGCACACCACGTCGCTGTATGCGCTCGCCTCGCCGAAGCGGCTGACGCCCAAAGCAAAGCAATTGCAGTCGTTATTGACATATACCGGGACGCCGAACCGTTTTTCGAGCAGATCCTTCAGGTACACCTCGCGCCACGACGGGATGCCTACGACATTGTAGACGATCCCGCGCGCCGCATCCACGACCGACGGCACGCCGATGCCGATGCGGGCGACGTCGGGGGTGATGAGCTTCCCGATGAGCGAGGCAATATGATCCACGACCTCCCCTTCGGGGCGGTCGGCTTTGCAGGGTTCGGAGAGCAACCGCACGATGCGGCCATCCTTCACCAGGCCGGCGCGCACGTTCGTGCCGCCCAAATCCACACCAATCCTCATCGCGCAATCAGTTGTTATTTCCGACTTTCGCGACTTTCCCGCCGCGGAATTCCACATGGTCTGCGATCCGGCCGTCGCGCTCGTGTATCCACGTCTCGAAGCCTCGCTCGCCCTCGGTCAGCACGAGGATGCGCACCCCCGGCCGCAGGTTGTTGTAGGTCGTATCGTCGCCCGAAAAACGGCCGTACCCCAGAGCGATGCCCTTCTCGGCCACCACATAGTCGATGTCGTGGTCGTGTCCCACGAAGGTGCCCATCACATCGCCGCACTCGACCATCGCGGCGAACATGCCGGGGTTCAGCGCCCCGGGGCATTCATCCTCGGCGGCACGGCCGACATGCGTATTGTCGGGGTTCCGCCATGCAGCGACGTATTCGGGCAGGGCGATATGGAAAAACGCCAGCGCCGGCAGCGGCTTCCCGCCGTTGGCCGCGGTATAGGCGGCGCTGCGGGCGCGGTACCAGCCCACCTGCTCCTGAGTAAACCAACCGTAGCCGTCGATAGACGGGATTGTTGAATAATCGTGCGAATCGAGGCAGTAGAGCAACGCCGCAGGTTTCTTCGTCCCGGCGATCTCCAGCACCACGTCGGCCAGTTCGCCCCCGGCGCCGAGCGTATTGAGCGTGCCGGCATACGAGGTGACGATGCGGCCGATCTCCGCGCGTGTGAGATCCTGCTCGGCGTCGTGGTTCCCCAGCACCACGCAAAACGGCAGGTTGCGTTCCGCGACGGGCTCCAACACGCGGTGCCACGCTTCGGCGGCGGGCTTGCCCGTCACCACGTCGCCCGTGAAGACCACCAGGTCGGGATGCTCCGCATCGAGGATGTAGCGCATCTGGGCGATGGTTTTTTCCGCCTGCGCCCGGCGGTAAGGCGTACCGAGGTCGAGATGCACGTCGGTGAACTGTGCGATCCGGAATTTGCCGTCCCGGCCGAAATGCAGGGCGGGCGCCTGTGCCTGTGCCGAACACCACAAGGCGACGGTACACATAAGAGTCGTTATCTTTTTCATAGGTAGGTTAGATTCCTTAGTTCAGTTTCACAGTGCCGCTTTTCTCCACGCGGACGGTGCGGCTCTGCCCGTCGCCCCACGTCACCGTCAGGTCGAACGGCACGTTGGTCGTAACGCTCACCGCAGGCACGTCCCCGGCTGAATTGCGGCCTTTGACCTTCAGCCCCACGACACCCTCGGGGCCATAGGGATAGCGGTCGATGCCGTGGGCCTCGGTATGGTTGATGTCCCACACGATACGCCCCTCGGAATAGTCGGATTTGATGCCGAGGATATACTCGATGAACACCGCGATCGGCGGCAGCCCCGCCCAGCCCACGAAGTCCTTACGGGCCATGAACCCGGGTTCGATCTTCTCCGGGGCATAGTACTCCCAGAAAGTCCCGGTATTCTTCCACACTTCGAATACGGCGTTGAAATGGTTTTCGGCCACCTCCAGCGCAAGGTCATGGTAGCCCTTGCGGTAGAGGCCGTCGATGACCATGTAATTGGCACCCGGCCATACGCCGCCCTGCCAGTAACGGCCCGTCGGGTTGTATTTCGGGTGGTCGGCCGAGAGCGACGGCACGCGGTGCGGACGGTCGAATTCGGCCGTGTCCGCCAGGTGCGCCACCATGCGGTCCATCCGCCCCTTGTCCAGCGCGTCGGCCTGCAGGGCCCAGAAGGCGCCGATCCCCTTGGTCGTGCAGAGCGACCCGTCGCCGTAGCGGTCGTAGAGGAAACCCGTCGCGTCGTCCCACAGGTGCTCGTTGACATAGGCGCGCAGCCGTTTCATCTCGTCCTCCATGTCCTCGATCTCCTGCCAGCGTTCGATGTGGAAACCGATGTTGAGCAGCGACTCGTCGACCAGCATCTGCTGCAGGTTGGTATCGAGCCAGACCATGTGGCCGTGCGAGAAGATCGGGTTGTATTCGGGCTTCACGCGGGGCATGTTGTCCATGCCCGTCCCCCATCCGCTCGACCAGTAGGTGCCGTCGGGCCACGTGCGGTTGAGCCGCCACCACTTGGCATAGGCGCACAGGGCGGGGAAAACCTTGTGCAGGCGGTCGATGTCGCCGAACTGGCGGTAATACATCAGTTCGACCCACGGCAGCAGGTTGGGCCCCGTCGAGGTGGGATCGTAGCGCTCGAAGCAGTCGGAGCCGTCGGCACGGATCTCGCGGCAGATGAACCCGTCGGGATGCTGCTTGGCGTAGAAGTTGTCCAGCGTGCGCTGGAACGGGAAAAAGCGGTAACCGTAGCGGGCGAACATCATCATGAACGAAGCGTCCCACATGAAGATATTGCCGTTGTAGGCAATATCGAGGTAAGGCGACACGAACCCCGAGCCCTCCTGCGGCTGGCGGATGTTGCCCACGGCGATCTGCCAGGCGTGCCAATACATCTCGACCTCCTTTTCATGCCCTTCCCACACGGGCGAGGGCAGGATCTTGCGCGCCTCGGCGAACGTCCGGGGTTTGATGTGTTCGGGTTTGGCCGTGCGGAACTCGTTCTCGGCCACGAATACCTCCTTTACATAGGTATTTTTGTAGGGCAGCTTGTAGGGCCCCGATTTGAGGTCTTGCGCCCCTGCCGTGCCCGCTGCGAAGACCAGCGACACGAATGCCGCGATTTGTTTGCGTAGCGTCATAGTATGCGGTTATTTTATCAGTGATTTTATCCGGCGTGCAATCTCGGTATTCATGTAGGTGCCGCAGAACTTGTCGGCGCCCGGGCCGTAGGCGAATACCGGAAGCATGGCGGGCGTATGGTCGTCGGAAACATAGACGCCCGTCACACGCCCCGTATGCTCGTCGCCGTCGACCACCACCAGGCCGCCGGTTTCATGGTCGGCCGTGACGATGACGAGCGTCTCGCCGTTCGTGTCGGCGAATTTCAGCGCCTCGGCAACGGCCAGGTCGAAGCTCAGTGTCTCGATGACCGAACCGGGCAGGCAGCGCGAGTGCCCCGCATAGTCGATCTTGGCGCCCTCGACCATCAGGAAAAACCCGTCGCCGCCGCGTTCCTGCAATTTGGCGATCGAAGCGCGCGTGGCATCGGCCAGCAGTGTCAGGTTGGCCTCCTCGGCCGCATCGTCCATCGCCTCGTCGATGCAGATGACCTTGCCCTTCGCGGCATCGATCCCATCGACCGAACGCACGAAATCATATTGTTTCTCCAGCTCCCCGACCAGGTCGATCCCGTCCTTGCGGCGCGTAAATTCACGGATGCCGCTGCCGCAGAGCAGGTCGATGCGCCCGTCCATGAGGCAGCGGGTCAGCTCGTCGGCATTGTCGCGCTCGACCGAATGCCCGTAGAAGGCCGTCGGCGTGGCATCGGCAATGTTACCCAGCGTCACGACGCCCACGGGCAGCCCCCTGTCGTGGAAGAAATCGCTCAGCGAGGGATAGGGCACGCCTTCCGGGCTCATCGAGATATGGCGGTTATCATGGCGTTCGCCCGTGGCCAGGGCGCTGCCGCCGGCGGCCGAGTCGGTCGTGAAGGCATCCAGCGCATTGTTCTGTTGCAGGCCGATATATTTCATCTGCAGGGTCGACAGCCCCTTGTTGGCATAGAAAGCCGCCACGATCTGCGACAGCCCCATGCCGTCGCCGATCAGGTAGATCACGTTGCGAACCCGTCCCCGGCCCCCGTCGTTGCGGTAAGTCGGGGTGTAGACGTCGATGCCCTTGGAGAGTTGCAGTTTGTCGTTCTGGAAGCCCCGGAAATCGCGCGTGGTCTTGTCCAGGCGCTTGGTGCCCGTCACGCCTTCGGCGGCCGTGCGGCGCTCGCCGATCTGGAAATTCTTGTTGCCGAAATCATCGAAGAACGCGGCGCACACCTCGGGGTGGTCGGTATTGAGGTAGTCGATACCCATATCATAAAAGGTATAGTAAACCGTCGTCCCTTCGGGGGCGCCCCAGAAACGCACGGGTTTTCCCCAGGCATGTGCGCGGTCGATGACCGTCTCCAGTTCCGCACGCTCGGCCGGGATGATCGAGCCCTTGCCGTTCCACTGCGAATAGTCGCTGAAATCGGCGCTTATCAGGGCGATGCGCTCCAGTTGCGCGGGCGTATAGTCGGCATCCCACACCCCGTCGAAACGGATATAGGAGGGATATTTGCCGAAATCGGCCGGTGCCGGGACACGCCCCGTGACGACGATCCGCACGGCCTCGGGGTTCACCCCCGGGTCGAACACCTCGGGATAGCGGCCCAGCAATGCCGCAACGGCCTGTAAAGTCGGTTCGGTAGCAGACTTGAGCTCGACCATCAGTTGAAGGTGTTCGCCGGAATCCTTCCATGCACGCCCACCGTTACGCCCGAAGAGCGTCACCAGCGGTTCGACGTAGAGCGCCTCGAAGGTCATGCCGGGCGAAAGGTCTTCGACCTCGTGCCCCACGAGCAGCTTGCCGCCGTGCAGGAACACGTCGGCCTCGATGGAATAGACCTGCTGGGCGTACGCCTGCCAGAAGGGGGCACGGCGGCAATAATCGTTGTGCGAATGGATCAGGATGGGGCGCTCGGCCACAGCCGTGGCGCAGGTGCACAGTGCTGCGAACAGCAGCCAGCTTTTGAGTATCTTTTTCATTGCGGAATGTTATTTTTCGAATTTGACAATGGCCATCACGGGGGCATGGTCGGAGACATAACCACCACCGAGCGTATCGGGCAGCACCTCGTAAAGGTCGGCTGCGATGCCGTCGCTCACGAAGATGTAGTCGAGCAACGGGCGTTCGGACTCGGGTATCTGCCCGAAGTCGGAAAAGCTCCACTCCGTGCCGGATTTACGGGCGGCGACCTGCTTCACATCATGCAGCACGCCGTCTTTCTGCACGTGCGCCACGACCGACGAGCCGGGCTCGGAATTGAAATCGCCCGTCAGGATCACAGGCCGATCCCCGCGCAGCGCTTCGATGCGCTCCCTGAGCAGGTTCACGCCTTCGTCGCGGGCGACCTGCCCTACATGGTCGAGGTGGGTGTTGACGAAGAGGAACTCCCGGCCCCCTTCCCTGTCATGCAGTACGACCCAGGTTGCCACGCGCTCGCAGGCGCCGTCCCACCCTTTCGAGCCTGCGACGTCGGGGGTTTCGCTCAGCCAGAAAGTCCCGGATTCGAGGGGCGTAAAACGATCCCGCCGGTAAAATACGGCACTGAACTCGCCCGCCTCGGCACCGTCCTCACGGCCGACGCCCACCGCAGCATAGCCGGGCAGCAAACGCTTCAGGTCGCCGAGCTGATTGGCAAGCAGCTCCTGCGTACCGAAAACGTCGACGCCATGCGAAGCGATCACCTCGGCGACCCGCCCGCGGCGGAAACGCCAGTTGTCCGCCCCGTCTTCGGGGTTGTCGTAACGCATGTTGAAGGTCATGACGCTGAGCGTCGTGGCCGAACCGCAGGCAGTGAACGCCGCTGCCGCCAGAAGATAGAACAATCGTTTCATAACTTTATAGTTTAATCACCGGGACAATTGGGAAATTCGACGCACAGACGCTCCGCGGGGATCTGCTCGAAGAGAGCCGCTCCGGGCGCCCTCCAGCCCCAGGAGAGATCCTGCCCCTCGTAATCCTCGAAATACATGAGCGTATAGGGATGCAGACCCGCTTCGAGCGCCACGCGCCCGGTCGCCATGACCGAAGCGTGCGACCCGTCGTTGTCGACCACCTTCCGGTCGCCGATCACGAGCACGCTGCCGTCGTCGCTCTTGGTCATGAACTCCCACACGCCCCGTTCGGGAATGCGGATCCAGCCGTTGAAAATATATCCGAAATGGTCTTCCTGCGGGGCATCGGCAATCGACGGCTCGGGCATTGTCCCGGACGCCACGAGCTTCCCCCGGCGAATCTCGTCCACATGCGAGAACACGCCTTCGTAACAGGCATAGGCGACGCCCGGACGCATGGCCGCGCCCGCTCCGGACAGCCCTTTGCGGAATACGGCCTTCTCGGCTTGGAGCGTCAGCGTACGGCTCGGTGCGGCCCCGGGTTTGAATCCCCGCGCCTTGAGTGTCAGCGAGCGGTCGACAACGACGGGCCCGGCATAGAGCGCCGAGGTTTCGTCCGGCTCCGAGCCGTCGAGCGTATAGCGGATTTCGGCCCCGGCCGTCGTCGTGGCCAGGGCGACGGCCACAGGCTCGGTGAAGAGGCTCACGTTCTGCGTGGTATAGGGGATCGAAACGACCTGGCCGCGTGTGAGCGAATAGGGTTCCGCGGCAGCCTCCGTACCGCGCGTGAAGTCAGGGCGCTGCCGGAGCGTAAAGTGCAGTTCTCCCCCCTGCATCAGTTGTTCGTAGGTGATGAAATTTTCGGTCACGGGCACTCCGTCGAGCGTCACCGAAGCGATATAGGTATTGCGGCGGGGGTTGTTTGCCGTAACGGTCAGCGTGCGGCCGTTGGCCAGGCGCACGACGGCCTTCGGGAATTGGGGGGCGGTCAGCGCAAACTGGTTCGAGCCGGGGCAGACGGGATAGAAGCCCAGGCTGGAGAAGATGTACCACGCCGACATCTGGCCGCAGTCCTCGTTGCCGATGATCCCCGCGGGCGTCGGGGCGTACATCCCGTGCAGCAGGCTGCGCGTGAGCTCCTGTGTCCGCCACGGCTGCCCGACATAATTGTAGAGGTAGGCCATGTGGTGGCTGGGTTCGTTGCCGTGGGCATACTGCCCCATGAGCCCCGTCACGTCGCTTACGTCGAGCTGCATCTCGTCCGATTCGAGCGTAAAGAGCCGATCCAGTTCACGGACGAATGCCTCGCGGCTGCCGAAAAGCCCGGCGAGCCCGTTCACGTCGTGCGGCACGAAGAAACGGTAGTGCCACGGCGTGGCCTCGGTATAGTCGCGCCCCGTGGCGAACTCTTCGAACGGCTCAGACCAGTTGCCGTCCGTCCCGCGGCCGCGGAAGAAACAGGTCGACCCGTCGAAGACATTGGCGTAGTTGAGCGCCCGCTGCGCATACTCCCGGGCGACGTCGTCCCGGCCCATGGCCCCGGCCATGCGGGAGATCGCCCAGTCGTCGTAAGCATATTCCAGCGTGCAGGAGACCGACTCGCGCTTGATATTGGAAGGTATAAACCCCTGTGCCACATAGTAATCGGAACCTTTCTTATTGATGTTCGACGAGCGGATCATCGCATCGAGTGCCTTTTCGGCATCGTATCCGCGGATACCTTTCAGGTAGGCGTCGGCAATGACCGACGCGGCATGGTAGCCGATCATCGTCCCCGTCTCGCCCGACGCGAGCGGCCAGATCGGAAGCTCGCCCGTTATGTCGTACATGTCGAGCATACTGCGGATCATGTCGTTGACTAACGTCGTATCCACCAGCGTCTGCAACGGGTTCCACGCGCGGAAAGTGTCCCACAGCGAGAATGTCGAATAGTAGGCACCGCCCTGCGGCATACGCGCGATGCGCTGGTCGTGACGGCGGTACTCGCCGTTGACATCGCTCATCAGATTGGGCGTCAGCTTGGTATGGTACTGCGCCGTATAGAAATTGACCATTTCGTCGCGCGAACCGCCCTCGACGACGATGTCGCCCAGCGCTTCGCGCCACAGCGCGGCGGCACGCGCATGCACGGCATCGAAATCCAGCTCCGACACCTCGGCGACGCTGTTGAGACGGGCATTCTCAGCGCTGACCGACGACAACCCGACGGCTATCGTAAGCGTTTCGGTGTCCGGCGCAAAGGTCAGCACGGCCTGTTTGTCGCCCAGCAGCCGCACGTCGGCGAAAGGCTCCGAAAAACGGGCGGAGAAAAAGACATACTGGTCGGGCACCCACCCCTGCGTGCGGCGCATCCCGGCGATCTCATCGGGCGCCGTCGTCCGCAATTCGCGCATGTCGACCTGCTCCTCGGCGATCGTGTGCATCAGGTCGACGACCACCTGCCGCGGCCCCTTGCCCGTAAAGGTATAGCGATGCACGCCCGTACGGGGCGCCGCCGTAAGCTCCACCCGGATATTTTCACCGGGTAACTCCACGGCATAATAGCCGCAGGAGGCCTTCTCGTCCCCGTGCGAAAAGAAATAGGGCTGCAGGACGCAGGCGCCGTCGTGCAACACGATTTCGCGCGTGGTGGGATGGAACAGGATGTCGGCCAGGTCGGCACACCCCGTACCGCTGAGGTGCGTATGCGAAAAACCGTCGATGGTCGTATCGTCGTAATGGTATCCGGCGCAGGCGTCCCAGTCCCCGGCACGCGTGTCGGGGCTGAGCTGCACCATGCCGAACGGCGTCGTTGCGCCCGGGTAGGTATGCCCGTGGTAACCCGTGCCGATGAACGGGTCTACATAATCGACCGGGCCGGCCGGCCGCGGCGCGCACGCAAGGAGCCCGAGGGCCAGCAAGGCGAAGGTAAGTTTTTTGGTCATGGCAGTTTCGGTGTATGCGTCCCGTCCGTAAAGCGTTCCATCAAAGATAAGGATTCCGGGGCGGTATTGCAAACCCCGGCAGCCGTATCTGCGCAGCATCGGAACCGGTCGCAGTTTAGGTTATACAAATATAAGAGAAGAGAAGCGTCCCGTCCGTGGCTATTTGCGCTTTTACATCCTCACATCGCGCAGAACCTTCCTATCCGGCACCGAAACCCCGGCAGGAGTGCCTTTTCGCCCGAAATTCCGTCCTGGGGCAGAAAATTCCCGAAAAAAAGCTATCTTTACCCTCGAAGAGACCCAACCAGACCATGGCACGCGTAATTTTCCTGACCGATTTTTCCGAAGCCTATGCCCGCGAACTGCTGCTCGGCATGGCCCGCTATGCGCACGACACGGCGCAGGCGTGGAGCCTTTGCCGGCTGCCGTTGTCGATACGCGACAAGTTCGGCATAGAGGCGGTGGTCGAATGGGCCGTGCGGATGAAGGCCGACGCCGTGATCGGGCAGTTCTACAACACGGACAACGTCGGTCTGTTCCGCGAAAACGGCATCATCGCCATCGCGCAGGATTTCAAGAAGCGTTTCACGACGATCCCCAACATCACCGGGCCACACCACCTTGCCGGCCGCATGGCCGCGGAGTATTTCCTGAAAAAGGGGTTCCGCAACTTCGCCTTCTACGGGACGCGGGGCATCGACTTCTCGGACGAACGCTGCCAGGGTTTCCGCGAGACCATCGAGCAGGCGAACCCCGATTTCACCTTCTCGTCGCTGCGCAGCGGAGCCCAGAACGACCTGTGGTACTATGACACGGCGCAGCTCATCACGTGGCTGCAATCGCTGCCCAAACCGGTGGCTATCATGGCCTGTGACGACAACCAGGCGTACCATATCACCGAAGCGTGCCTCCAGATCGAGGGGGGGGGGAAATTCGCGCATCCCCAACGACATAGCCATCCTGGGGGTAGACAACGACGAGACGATCTGCAAGCTCTCCGCCCCGAACCTTTCGTCGCTCAGCCAGGGCGTCGAGCAGGGCGGCTACGACGTGGCACGGCTGATCGACCGGCTGATCCGCAACCCCGAAGCGGAATGGGAAGACGTCATGGTGATGCCGCTCAACATCATCACCCGGCAATCGACGGACATCTATGCCAACAACGACCCGCACATCGCCGAAGTATTGCGCTACATCCATGAGAATATCAGCCAGAAGATCACGGTGGACGACCTGGTGAAACTGGTGCCTCTGTCGCGCCGCCTGCTCGAAACCCGCTTCAAGAAGGGCATGGGCACCTCGATCTACGATTACATCATCCAGACACGCATCGAAAAGATGATGCAGCTGCTGTGCGAAGGGCTGAGCGTATCCGAGGCGGCCGCCGAGCTGGGTTTCTCCGACATCAAGAACGTCTCGCGCACGTTCCGCCAGCTCAAAGGCCTCACCCCGTCGGAATACCGCAGCCAGGTCGCCCCGAAAAGGCGTTAGCACCGTCCCGCAAACAGGTGTCCCGCCCCGGGCATTGCGCACGGAGATCAAAATTCAGGCATATCGGCCGTTTTTTGCGGAGGATTTACTATCTTCGGGGCAAATTAACCGTTCAAACTGAATTTATGTCCTTAAAACCGCTATTCCTATTCGCATGCACCCTGTGCGCGCAGCCGCTCATGGCACAGAAAAACTACACGCTCACCTCGCCCGACGGCACGCTGCAGGCCACCGTCGCCACCGGCTCCGACCTCCGGATCTCGCTCTCGGCCGACGGCGAAACGCTGCTCGCCCCGTCGCCCGTCTCGATGACGCTCGGCGGCGGCGAAGTGCTGGGCAGCAACCCCAAAGTCACCAGGGCCAGGAAAAATACGGCCGACGCACGGATCGCCTCGCCGTTCTACAAGAAGAGCAGCGTCCGCGACCACTACAACGAACTCGAGCTTACGATGCGCGGCGATTACGGGCTGGTAGTCCGCCTTTACGACGACGGGCTGGCCTACCGTTTCACGACCCGGAAAAAGGACGGCATCCTGGTCGAGAACGAGCAGATCGCCTATACCTTCCCGGGCGATTATACGGCGTACGCCCCCTATGTCGGACACAAGCGGCTGCTCGATTTCGAAGGGCAGTTCCGCAATTCGTTCGAGAACACCTACACCCGTCTCCCGCTGACGCAGCTCGACCCCCGCAAACTGATCTTCCTGCCCGTGCTGGTGGAACTTCCCGGCGGCCGCAAGATGGTCATCACCGAGGCCGACCTGCAGGGTTATCCGGGCCTCTTCCTCAACAACTCGACGGAGGCCCCCGTGCTGAAGGGCGTGTTCGCCCCCTATCCCAAAAAAGAGGAACAGGGCGGCCACAACCAGTTGCAGATGCTGGTCACGGAGCGCGAACCCTACATCGCCGCGACCGAAGGCACCCGGTCGTTCCCGTGGCGCGTAATGGCCGTATCGAAGGACGACAGCCAGCTGCTCGACAACGACCTGGTCTACCGCCTCGCCCCGGCCTCGAAGATCGCCGACACTTCGTGGATCAAACCCGGCAAAGTGGCCTGGGAGTGGTGGAACGCCTCGAACCTCTACGACGTCGATTTCAAGGCGGGCATCAACAACGAAACCTATAAGTATTATATCTGGTTCGCCTCGCAGCACGGGATCGAATACGTGATCCTCGACGAGGGATGGGCCGTGAACAAACAGGCAGACCTGATGCAGGTAGTGCCGGAGATCGACCTGGAAGAACTGGTCGAATACGGCCGCGAGCGCAATGTGGGCATCATCCTCTGGGCGGGCTACTACGCCTTCGAGCGCGACATGGAACGCGTCGTGAAACATTACGCCGACATGGGCGTCAAGGGTTTCAAGGTCGATTTCATGGATCGTGACGACCAACGGATGGTCGATTTCCTGCACCGCGCCGCCGAAGTCTGCGCCGAACATAAGATGCTGCTCGATTTCCACGGCGTATTCAAGCCCACGGGGCTCAACCGCACATGGCCCAACGTACTCAATTACGAGGGCGTGTTCGGCCTCGAACAGCTGAAATGGTCGGCCGAATCGACCGACATGGTGAAATACGACGTCACGATGCCGTTCATCCGCATGGTCGCCGGGCCGATGGACTATACGCAGGGAGCCATGCGCAATGCCTCGCGCGGCAACTACCGCCCGGTGCACAGCGAACCCATGAGCCAGGGCACCCGCTGCCGCCAGCTGGCCGAGTACGTGGTCTTCGAGTCGCCGATCACGATGCTCTGCGATTCGCCGTCGAACTACATGAAGGAACCCGAGTGCTTCGCTTTCATGGCCTCAGTCCCGACCGTATGGGATGAAACGGTGGCCCTCACGGGTTCGGTGGGCGAATATATCGCCATCGCCCGCCGCTCGGGCGACACGTGGTACATCGGCGCCATGACCGACTGGACACCCCGCGAACTGGAGCTGGATCTGTCGTTCATCGGCAACGGCAACTACGACGTCGAGAGTTTCGCCGACGGCATCAACGCCGACCGGGCAGCCCGCGACTTCAGGAAGACCGTATCGGAGCTGCCGCAGGATCGCAGGCTGAAGATCCGGATGGCCCCGGGCGGGGGCTATGCAGCCCGCATCTACGCACGATAAACCAGCCTGCCCCCAAAAGGCAGCGGCCTGCGCAGGCCGCTGCCTTTTCATTGCGGGCGATCCGTCCGGCGATGCCCTGCAAAGCGGGAAATCGCAGGCGGAACCGTGCGAAAGCCCCTGCCTGCGATGACAATATGAAAAGAATTTCGTATCTTTGCAGGCGTTATTGAAATCTAACGACAAATAAATAGAATGGCTTTACAATGCGGCATCGTAGGTTTGCCCAACGTGGGTAAATCGACCCTTTTCAACTGCCTGTCCAATGCGAAGGCGCAGGCGGCGAACTTTCCTTTCTGTACCATCGAGCCCAATGTGGGCGTCATCACGGTTCCCGACCAGCGGCTTGTCAAACTGGCGGAGATCGACAATCCCAAACGGGTGATCCCGACCACGATCGAGATCGTGGACATCGCCGGGCTGGTGAAAGGGGCGTCGAAAGGCGAAGGGCTCGGCAACAAATTCCTGGCCAACATCCGCAACACGCATGCCATCATCCATGTATTGCGCTGCTTCGACAACGGCAACATCACCCATGTGGACGGGTCGATCGACCCCGTGCGCGACAAGGGCATCATCGACACGGAGTTGCAGCTCAAAGACCTCGAAACCGTCGAAAACCGCCTCGCCAAAACGCAGAAGCAGGCCACCTCGGGCGGCGACAAGAACGCCAGGCGTGCCGTGGAGCTGCTCCTGCAATACAAAGCCGCACTCGAACAGGGGAACAGCGCCCGCACGGTGGAACTGGAGAAGGAAGACCGCAAGCTGGTCGCCGACCTCAACCTGCTGACCGACAAACCGGTGCTCTACGTCTGCAACGTAGACGAGAAAAGCGCCGTGACGGGCAATGCCTATACCGAAGCGGTGAAGGCGGCCATCGCGGGCGAGAAAGCCGAAATGCTCGTCGTCGCAGCAGCGACGGAGGCCGACATCGCCGAACTGGAAAGCTACGAGGAGAGGCAGATGTTCCTCGAAGACCTCGGCCTCGAGGAATCGGGCGTGGCACGCCTGATAAAATCGGCCTACAAATTGCTGAACCTCGAAACGTTCTTCACCACGGGCGCCGACGAGTCGCGGGCCTGGACATACGTGCGCGGCATGAAAGCCCCGCAGACGGCAGGTATCATCCACACCGACTTCGAAAAGGGATTCATCCGCGCCGAGGTCATCAAGTACGACGACTACGTGGCGCTGGGCTCGGAGAAAGCGTGCCGCGACGCCGGTAAAATAGGCATCGAGGGCAAGGAATACGTCGTGCAGGACGGCGACATCATGCACTTCCTGTTCAACGTCTGACGTCCCCATCCGGCACACCGAAACGCAGCGGACACCCGCAATAAGGACACCCCGGACATGGACACGTTGTGCAGCATACTGTTCTCCCGCCGGACGCAGGGAGTGCTTTTCGGCCTGATCCTCGCCGCTGCGATCCTGCGTAACCGCACGATGTGGATTATCACGGCGGCAATCGTGGGAACAGCCTGCGCGGGCATGGCAATCGTCGCGGCCGCCGGGCTGCGCAGGTGCGGCAGGGCGTGGCGCGATTTCCCGGATACGCCCGAATACGACGCCTACGCCCGGCACAGGGAAGACGAACTGAAACGAAACGACAAAAACAAAATAGAATCATAACATGGCAAGACCCGTAAGAGTGCGCTTTGCACCGAGCCCCACGGGGCCGCTGCATATCGGCGGCGTCCGCACGGCCCTTTACAACTACCTATTCGCCCGCAAGATGGGCGGCACAATGATCCTCCGCATCGAGGACACCGACTCGCAGCGTTTCGTACCGGGCGCCGAAGAGTATATCCTCGAATCGCTCGAGTGGTGCGGCATCCGGATCGACGAAGGCGTCGGCGCGGGCGGCCCCCACGCCCCCTACCGCCAGAGCGAACGGCGTGAGATATACCTCAAATACGCCATGCAGCTGGTCGAAGCCGGGTGGGCGTACTATGCGTTCGACACGGCCGAAGAGCTGGACGCCCTGCGCAGGGAGGCCGAAGGACGCGGCGAGGCATTCGCCTACAATTACACCGTGCGCGAAAAGCTGGCCACCTCGCTGGCGCTGCCCGCCGAAGAGGTCAGGGCGCGTATCGACCGCGGCGACCAGTGGGTGATCCGTTTCAGGATGCCTGAAAACGAAGTCGTCGAAATGGACGACCTGATCCGCGGCCACGTGGAGGTCAACACCTCGACGCTCGACGACAAGGTGCTCTACAAATCGGCCGACGCACTGCCCACCTACCACCTCGCCAACATCGTCGACGACCACCTGATGGAGGTCTCGCACGTCATCCGCGGCGAGGAGTGGCTTCCTTCACTGCCGCTGCACTACCTGCTATACAAGGCATTCGGATGGACGGCGACGCAGCCCGCGTTCGCCCACCTGCCCCTGCTGCTCAAACCCACGGGCGGCGGCAAGCTCTCGAAACGCGACGGCGACAAGATGGGATTCCCCGTATTTCCGCTCTTCTGGAAATCCCCCACGACGGGCGAGACCGCGCACGGATACCGCGAGGACGGCTATTTCCCCGAGGCATTCATCAACATGCTGGCGCTGCTGGGGTGGAACCCCGGCACCGAGCAGGAGATTTTCTCGATGCAGGAGCTGATCGACAATTTCTCGCTGGAACGCGTTTCCAAGTCGGGCGCACGCTTCCAGCCCGACAAGGCAAAATGGTTCAATGCACAGTACATGCACCATAAGAGCGACGCCGAACTGGCCGCGCTCTACCAGCCGATCCTGCGCGGGCACGGCATCGAGGTCGCGGACGAGGTCGCAGGCCGCGCCGCCGGCATCATGAAGGAGCGCGCCACGTTCATCACCGACCTGTGGGATCTGACGTCGTTCTTTTTCGTGGCCCCGGCCGAATACGAGGAGAAGCAGACCAGGAAATACTGGAAGGGGCAGAACCCTGAAATCCTGCGCGAACTGCGCAGCGTACTGGCCGCGATCGACGATTTCTCGCTGGAAAATACCGAGCGGATCGTACACGGCTGGATCGAGCAGAAAGGCTACGGCATGGGGCAGGTGATGAACACGCTGCGCCTGGCCCTGGTCGGCGCCGGCAAGGGCCCCGGCATGTACGACGTGACGTCGTTCATCGGCAAGGAGGAGACCCTGCGCCGCATCGACCATATCCTGGCAACCTTAAAACCCGCAGAATAATATGGTAACTATCGAACAACACGTATGGGGCATGACGCCCGAAGGAGAGGCGATCATCCTCTACACGATGCGCAACGACAAGGGCGCCGAAGTGAAGATCTCGAATTTCGGGGCGGCGATCGTCTCCGTGACGATGCCCGACCGCGAAGGCCGCATGGCCGACGTGGTGCTCGGTTACAAACACCCCGAAGGCTACTTCTTCGACGGGGCCGCCTCGGGCAAGAGCGTCGGCCGCTGCGCCAACCGCATCGCATCGGGACGCATGACCATCGAAGGCAAAGAATATTCGCTGGAGGTCAACAACGGCCCCAACCACCTGCACGGCGGCACGAAAAATTTCGCCAACCGTCTTTGGGAAAGCCGTGTCGAGACCAACCGCGTCGTCATGTCGCTCCTGTCGGAGGACGGCGACCAGAATTACCCCGGCGAGCTGAACGTCGAAGCCGTATTCGATTTCGACGACGACAATGCCCTGGAAATCACCTACCTCGCCAAGACGGACAAAACGACGGTCGTGAACCTCACGAACCACGTCTATTTCAATCTCGCGGGCGACGGAAGCGGTTCGATCCTCGACCACGAACTGCGCCTGAACAGCTCGAAGGTGCTCGAAATGAACGACAAGCAAATCCCGACCGGGAAATTACTCGACGCAGCGGGCACCCCGCAGGACTTCCGCCAATTCAGGCCCTTCCGCCCCGGCATCGGCTCGGAGTTCAACCACATCCGCGATTTCAAGGGGTACGACCATCCTTTCGTCATCGACGGGTGGCAACCCAACATCCTGGGCGAGGTCGGCGAACTGCGCGAAAAAGGTTCGGGGCGCTGCGTAAAGGTACTTTCGTCGCAGCCCAGCGTGATGGTCTACACCGGCAACTGGCTCGCAGGCGGATGCCCCGAAACCAAGACCGGCGGACGTTACGACGACTACGACGGCGTGGCGATCGAATGCCAGAACTACCCCGACGCCGTGAACCACCCCGATTTCCCGTCGCCGCTGCTCAGACCCGGCGAACTCTATTGCCAGAAGATCGTCTTCCGGTTCGGCACCTTTTAGGCTGTCCCGGCAAAGCGAAAATCCCGGTTTCCGGGCGCACGGCCTCGCACGGCCTTGTGCGGCTTTGTGCGGCCTTGTGCGACCTTGTGCGGCGCCGGTATGCAGTCTGCGTTACCGCATTCGGTTCAGACAGCATTCCTTATCATAACAACCAAAATTGGATCTGTTAAGCTTTGCTCCAGGCTGATCGGAGTGGCAGGGCAGGATCAAGCGTAAAAAAGCAGGGCTGCCGAATCGGCAGCCCTGCACCTAATATACAACACGACCGCAGCGTACACAACTCGCTGCGGGTCGAATTGAAGCGTGTTTTTTCGTGCAGGAAACCGGAAACAAAACCGTTGCCCCCGTCCCCCATTCTCCTTCAAAAAAAGATGTGACGACCCGATTTATCAGGTCGTCACATCTTTTCGCCCCACCCCTGAAAAAGTCGGAAGGGAGGGCTTTCCCGGGAGCGGATTATTTTACGCCGAAAAGTTTCCCTTTCAGCGAAAAATTGTCATACTCGGCCTTGAGCGAAGCCATCAGGTCGCGTACCGACTGGATCTTTTCGGCCCGCCATGCGTTGGCGCCGCAGAAGGCATAGCCGTTCTGCAATTTCCCCTTGAAGGCGTTGTAGAGCGCCAGCATGATGCAGTAGGGGCTGTGCGTCACGTCGCACGTCTTGATGCAGTCGAAAGGGCAGTTTCGGGGGCGTTTCAGGCCCTCCTTCACCCGGTCGAGGAACGAGCTGTGGATGGCCCGGCCCGGCATGCCCACGGGGCTCTTGATGATCTCGATATCCTGCTGCGTGGCGTCGAGGTAGCTCTGCTTGAAGGCCGGGTCGGCATCGCACTCGTCGGTCGTGACGAAGCGGGTGCCCATCTGCACGCCCTCGGCGCCCAGCGACATGATGCGGTAGATATCCTCGCCGGTATAGATACCGCCGCCGGCGATGACGGGGATATGGCAGCCGTGCTCGGCCTCGAACGCATGTACTTCGGCGACGATTTCGGGAACGATGCTCTCGAGCGCATAGTGCTCGTCGACAAGCTGCTCCTCCTTATAGCCGAGGTGGCCGCCCGCCTTGGGGCCTTCGACCACGATGGCGTCGGGAATGTACTTATATTCTGCAAACCATTTCTGGCACAGCAGTTTCGCGGCGCGCGCCGACGATACGATGGGTGCCAGTTTGGTTTTGGCTCCTTCGGTAAGGAACGACGGCAGGTTGAGCGGCAGCCCGGCGCCTGAGAAGATGATGTCCGCCTTCTCGGCGATGGCGGTTCTGACCATGTCGGCGAAATTGGACATGGCGACCATGACATTCACGCCGACGATGCCTTTCGTGGCCTCGCGGGCCTTTTTCAGTTCCTGTTTCAGCCCCCAGATCGAGGCCGTACGGTAATCTTTCGAATAGTCTTTGTAAATCACTCCCAGGCCGGCCGACGAAATGACGCCGATGCCGCCCTGGTCGGCGACGGCCGAAGCCAGCCCTGCGAGCGATATGCCTACGCCCATACCGCCCTGCACGATGGGGACGGGAGCGAGCAAATTTCCGATTTTCAATGCTTTCATGTTAAATTGGGATTAGTGCAAACTAAATAACCATGGAGCCAAAGGTACGAAAAATCGGGGCGATTGGTTCCGCACGGGAAGATAATTTAACGCAGGCTTCACATTACGCAGCCGCAACGGCAGTCTTTTCGGGGCGAGGAGTTCCGGTCGGGCGGTCGTCCAGAAGTGAGAAACGGCTTTTTTTACAGCCAAAAAAACGCGGATTTTTGCTTTTTTTTCTAACTTAGAACCGCAAACACCACAAAACCACTAACCTTCAAATCGACAAGTATGAAAAAACTTCTCTTTCCGGTTCTGGCCCTAATGCTATGTATTCCGACCCTCTCTGCCCAAAGCAAGGGAGACAAATATGTCGGCGGAATAATCGGAATAACGACGACGTCGATCAGCATCGACGGCTCCTCCGCATCGCAGACGACATTCGGATTTGCGCCCGAATTCGGTTATTTCGCATCCGACAAGCTGCGTATCGGCGGCTCGATCGGATACCAACTGATTTCAGCCAACGGCGAAACGACGCACGGGCTGACGGCAGGCCCCAGCCTTGCCTATTACGTCAGACTATGCGACCGCTTCTACTACACGCCGCAGCTGGCGGTGGGATTCGCGTTCGCATCGACGGACGGAACCAGTGGATACGGCTTCGATGCAGGGTTGTCGCTCGGAGCGTTCGAAATCAGGCCGTCATCCCATATCGGATTGTCGATCGGTCTCCTGACATTGGACTACAGCTATCTGTCGTATTCGGGAACGGGTGTGAACGGGGTCTCTTTCCAGCTCGGAATCAGCCCGACGGTCGGTTTCAAATATTACTTTTAGACCGCAAAAACCCGATCCCTGCCTACAGGAACCGGACACCTCTCACCCGGGCGCGGTTGCGGCCGGGAGCTTCGCGCTCGACGATACCGGTCACCACGTCGGCGGCATCGTGCCAACGATTGGCGCGGAACCGGCGGCGATAGGTCGTCAGGTGGGCGTATAGCTCCGGCCAGCGCAGGTTCCAGCCCCGGGGAAAGCGCACGAGGTGCAGCGCCGTGGCCGAATTGGAGAGGATACGCGCCTCCTTGTTGGCGCCCTGGTGGAACCATTCGATGCGCACGGAGGGTGCCAAAGCCTGCACCGAGCGTGCAAAACCACGGCCGCCGTTATTGCTTTCGATGGCCGCCTGCCGCGTATCGGAGCGCAGGAGCATCCCGGCCACGAGCGGCTCGGTGACCTCCATCGGTTCACGCGAATAGACGGCATCGGTGATGTAGACCACCCCGTCGGCATCGACCGCATACGAGAGCGAGCAGAGGTAGTCGTCGCCCGTATCGGCCGTATCGGTATAGTTGGCGCGGCGGACAATCTCGTGCGGCAGCTGGTCGTACTCGGCGAAGTTCAGCCCGTAGAGCAAACCCTCGCGGGACGAGGGATGCCCCTGGTACATACTTTCGAATTGCAGCGGGTCGAGCCGCCGTTTGGCTTCGAGCAACGCACGCCCCTGCTGCCCTTCCCACAACGCCTCGCCAGGGACACGGGGGTCGACCTCGGTAGGCGACGAGGTTTTCAGCGCCTCGAAATTCAGATGCAGCCACGTGTCGGGGGACAGCCCGTCGAGCTGCGCCCAGCGGGTGAACTCGACGACGGGTTCACGCGCGGCGAGCGTGCCGATAAGGTCTTCTTCGTGCCAGCGTGTGAAGACGATCAGTTCGCGCGAGGCGTTGTGCATGCGCGTCCGCACGACCGAGGTATACCACTCCCAGCAATTGGCGCGGACGATGGGCGAATTGGCTTCGAGGGCATCCTTGTAGAGGTCGTCGAGGATGAAGCAGTCGACGCGGTTACCCGTGAGCGCCCCTTCGCGCCCGACGGAGAGCAGCCCGCCGCGGCGGCCGATGACCTCCACTTCGTCGGCCGTACGGATATAACCGGGCGGCTTCGCCCCCTGTTTGATGGTCGTGGCGGGAAAAAGCGCGGCATATTCGCGCGATTCGATGATACGTTGCACGCGGCGGTTGAATTTCGAAGCCAGCGCCCCGGAATAGGAGGCGATCGCAACGCGCAGGTCGGGATCGAGCCCCAGCACGTAGGCCGGAAGCAGTGTCGTCGCGCCGACGCTCTTGCCGTGCTGGGGCGGCATGGTGACGATCAGACGCCGGATGCGCCCGGCGGCAAAAGCCTCCAGCACACGGTAATACGCCCGGTGGAAGGGTTGCAGCTCGAGGAAGGGATAGACCGCCAGCGCGAATGCGCCCAGCGAAGGGGGCACACCCGCAGCGGAGGAGGGAGCCCCGGACGACCCGGCTCCATCCGTGCAGACCGCCCCGTACCCGGGCACGGCGGGCCGGCTGGCAATAGCACCTTGGGCGGGGGAAGCAGGCCGGACGGGCGCGGCGGAAATATCGGGCGCGACGGGCTGGCCGGGCTGGCCGGGTGTGCCGGGCAGATCGCAAGGAGCGGGCTGACCGGAGAGTACAGACTGAACGCAGGAAAGGGGCTGGCCGGGCGCGGCGCGAAGGCCGGGGAAATCGGGATCGAGGATGGCGGCAGGTACGAAAACCTCTGCGGAAGGAATTTCCGCAGAGGCCGGGTCGGTTTTAACAGACATTGGTTTGGTTTTTGAACCCTATGCGCGGCGCCGCGGCGGGAGGTTCGGAAGAAAATGACGTTCCGGCGGCTGCGCCGGGCCCGGAGGGATGGCCGGAACGGTTGGGGCGGACTACACGTAGCGCTTCAGCTCGGAGAAATCGAAGTCGTTGAGCACTTCGCCCCCGGCTTGCGTGGTGTGGAATTCCCACCAGACAGGCACGAGATCCGTAACGGGGTGCCGTACCCCTTCGGGCAGCGAAACGCGGCCGCGGTAGACGATGACCGACGCCGTGAGGCGGCAGTCCGTATCGCCGAAGCGGAACGCAAGCGAACCCGAAAAATAGTTCCCGCCGTCGATGGCGTCCGATAACCGTGCCGCCGCCTCATGGTAAAGTTCAGATGAAACCGAATACATAGTTGATAATTAGCAAGATTTTTGCAAATAAATTTGCAGGCAGAAATAAATTGTTTAACTTTGCAGGACAAAGATAAGTTCAAATATTGAATTTCCAAATAAAATATTCAATTTTTTAATATAAAATTTTCCGATTAAAAGCTATGAACGAACGGGTAAAACTGATACGGAAACAGTTGGGGATGACGCAAGAACAACTGGCACAGCGGCTTGGCATCGGCAAGGCGGCCCTCTCGATGATCGAGACCGGGAAGGCGGGTCTCTCGGCACGCAACCGGAACATCCTGGTTCAGGAATTGAACGTTAATCCCGAATGGCTCGAAAGCGGCAAGGGCAACATGTTCAACGCCGAACCCGACCTGACAGCTTACATGCACCGCACGGACAATTCGCTGCCGTTGCAGAGCGTGCCTCTCTACTCGATCGAGGGCACGGCGGGGCTGGTACCGCTGTTCGCCGACCAGGCGCAAGCCAAACCCGTGAATTTCATCCACATTCCCAACCTGCCCAAATGCGACGGCGCCATATATATCGTAGGGGATTCGATGTACCCGCTGCTCAAAAGCGGCGACATCGTACTTTACAAACAACTGGGCGACATCAACGACATCTTCTGGGGCGACATGTATCTGCTGTCGATCGACATCGACGGCGAGGAGTACGTGACGGTGAAATACATTCAGAAATCCGACCGCGAGGGGTATGTGAAACTCGTGAGCCAGAACCCGCACCACGCAGACAAGGACGTGGCGATCAACCGCATAAGGGCAATCGCGCTGGTCAAGGCCAGCATCAGGATGAACTCGATCCGGTAGCGGGCCCGGACAGGGGCGGACAAGCCCCGAAACAGAGGCGGAAGCAGGCACGACGAACGCACACGCCTGCTTGCGCCTTTATCATGCAATGCGGGCAATGCCCTGCGGCTGCCGCAGCGAGCAGGCCGCAGCGAAGCGACTCAGAACGGGGCGCACGCACGCCCGTCTCTCCCGGGAAACTGTCCCGGCGGCAGCGCACGACGAACGTCGAGGCAAACCCGCTGCCGGACGCCGTACTGCAAAAACGGTACCGCAGAAGCGGGAAGGGCGGAACCCGGAGCCTGCCACGAAAGAAGATGGATCGGCATCCCGAATCCAAAAAAATTCGTATCTTTCGGAAATAAAACAGACCCGACATGGAACTATCCGATAAAAAATTCGCGGTGCTGATCGACGCCGACAACATCTCGCACCGGAAAATCAAGGACATACTCGACGAAATCGCCAACTACGGCACGCCGACGATCAAGCGTATCTACGGCGATTTCACCGACCCGAAGTTCGCGGCATGGAAAAGCGTGCTGCTCGAGAATTCGATCACCCCGATCCAGCAATATGCCTACACGACAGGCAAGAACGCGACGGATTCGGCGCTGATAATCGACGCGATGGACATCCTGCACAAAGAGTCGGTCAACGGATTCTGCATCGTGTCGAGCGACAGCGACTACACCCGCCTGGCAAGCCGCATCCGCGAATCGGGACGGGAGGTGCTCGGTTTCGGAGAAAAGAAAACCCCCAAGCCGTTCATCAAATCGTGCGACAAATTCATCTATGTAGAGATACTCGGACAGCCCGCACCGGCACCGACAACGGCCGTTACGCCGGCAACGGCGCCGGCAGCCAAAGCTGCGGCACCGAAAAAGCCCGCGAAAAAACATCAGGGGCGCAATGCACCCGAAACAGACATGCCGGAAGCAGCCGTCGCGGAACACGTTGCTGCGGAGGCAGCCCCCGCAGAACCCGCCGCTGCGGAGAAGAAGGCCGCCCCGGCTCCGGATACGGCACAGCCCCAGCCGATCATTCGTCCGATCGACGAGGATTTCAAAACACTGCTCGCAAACACGATCGAAGACGCCGCCGACGACAGCGGCTGGGCCTTCCTCGGAATCGTGGGCGGGGTACTCACCAAGAAGATGCCGGATTTCGACCCCCGCAATTACGGGTACAAAAAACTGTCGCTGCTGGTAAAATCCCTTTCGAAAATAGTCGAGATCGAAGAGCGCCCGTCGGAAAATAAGGAGCTGAAACTCGTTTACGTCCGAAACCGTATCCGGTAGACGTCCAAGCCTGCCCGCCCCGGCAACCGAACCACGCAGGGATCACGGGCGCCCATGCAAAATACGCCGGACAGGCACCCCGCAAGATTTTCCGGGCCACTATCCCTGCAGGATTCCCCGGCCGGATGCGGCATAACAAGCACGTTACGGCAACGAGGCCGCTGCAAAATTGCGTTGCAGCGGCCTTTCGTATAACCCCCAATGCGGGTTGCGTGCCCGGAACGGGGGCTGCCCGGATGCTGTCCGGGGCGGGACAGGGCGCATGGGACGGCACGGGAAGTTCGGCGAAGGAAGCGACATAAAAGCGGCGGGAAGAGCCACGGGAACAATGCAAGACCAGCCGAAACAGCAGAAAGAACAACGGCAGGAACAGCGGCGGGGCAAGACGGGAACAGCGGCGGGAGCAACAGCAGGGAGAACGGAAGGAGGCAAATTACAGCGAAAAATCCGTAGCAGCACTTACAATCCGGAAGCAGCATTCGCAAAAAATTTTAATAATAAGGCCGCTATCAAATCGCAACCAAATTCACAAATCCGGTAACAAATAAAACGCAAAACGAGCCCCCGAAAGCAGGATTATCAGCAACACGGAGGCGCAAAGAGAAAAACCCGGCGGATACGGGCTGCAAAAAAGTCACCCGTCGTGAACAATTTGACAATAAATTTATATATTTGTGATATTGTTTTCAAAACCCTACTAATCCGAAACAAGACATGGACAAAACCAATGTACGGGAGTTGCAGGATGTCGTGATCCGCTTTTCCGGCGACTCGGGCGACGGCATGCAGCTTACGGGCACGCTTTTCTCAGACACCTCGGCGCTGCTCGGGAACGGGATCTCGACCTTCCCCGACTACCCCGCCGAAATCCGCGCGCCGCAGGGTACCGTAGCGGGCGTATCGGGATTCCAGGTTCACTTCGGCAGCCACCGGGAACTGAATCCCGGCGACTACTGCGACGTGCTGGTAGCGATGAACCCCGCAGCGCTCAAGGCCAACCGCAAATGGCTCAAACCGGGAGCGACGGTCATCATCGACGGCGATTCGATCACCGAAGACCACCTCAAAAAGGCGTGCTTCGCCACGCTCGACCCCATCGCCGAGCTGAAACTCGACGAGTACAACGTAGTAATCCCCGGCATCACCACGATGACGCGCGACGCGCTCCGGGAGACCGGCCTCGACAACAAGAGCGTGACCAAGTGCAAAAACATGTTCGCACTGGGTATCTGCTTCTACCTGTTCGACCGGCCGGAGGCTTACGCATTCAAATACATCGAAACCAAATTCGCAAAGAAGAACCCCGCCATAGCCGAAGCCAACAAGCTGGCCATCCAGGCAGGATACAACTACGCAGCCAATACGCACCAGTTCGCAAACACCTATACCGTAGCGCCCGCACCGCTCGAAAAGGGCACCTACCGCTCGATCAGCGGCAACGTCGCCACGGCATGGGGACTGTGCGCCGCAGCCGAAAAGGCCGGATTGCCGCTCTTCTGCGGCTCGTACCCGATCACCCCGGCCACCGTAATCCTCGAAGAGCTGGCCAAGCGCAAAGACCTCGGGGTGAAGACCGTGCAGGCCGAAGACGAAATCGCGGGCATCTGCACCGCCATCGGCGCAGCCTTCGCCGGCAACTTCGCCGTGACGACCACCTCGGGCCCCGGCCTGTCGCTCAAGAGCGAGGCGCTGGGACTGGCCGTGATGACCGAGCTGCCGCTGGTGGTGGTCGACGTACAGCGCGGCGGCCCCTCGACGGGACTTCCGACCAAGACCGAGCAGAGCGACCTCTCGCAGGCGCTCTACGGCCGCAACGGCGAGTGCCCCGTGATCGTCGTGGCGGCATCGTCGCCCAGCGACTGTTTCCACTACGCATTCGAGGCCGGGCGCCTGGCCATGGAGCATATGACCCCCGTGATCCTGCTGACCGACGGGTTCATCGCCAACGGCTCGGAACCGTGGCGCATCCCTGCGATGAAGGACTACCCGGCCATCACCCCGCCGATCGTGGACGAGGCCCCCGAAGGCGGTTTCATGCCCTACGTGCGCAACGAAAACCTGGCCCGCGGCTGGGCATTCCCCGGCAAGACGGGACTGGAACACCGTGTCGGCGGCCTTGAAAAGGACTGCGTAAAGGGTTGTATCTCGCACGACCCGTCGAACCACCAGAAGATGGTGCGCACCCGCGCCGAAAAGGTGGCGAAAGCCGTCGACGACATCCCGGCACAGGCCGTATGGGGCGCCCCGGAAGGCGACCTGCTGGTGGTCGGCTGGGGAGGTACGCGCGGACACCTGCAAAACGCCGTCGACCAGATGCGCGCCGAAGGCAAGCGCGTTTCGCTGTGCCATTTCAACTACATCAACCCGCTGCCGCACGGCGTACGCGAGATATTCTCGAAATTCCGCAAGATCGTCGTCTGCGAGCTGAACGAAGGGCAGTTCGCCAACTACCTGCGCCAGAGTTTGCAGGAGTTCCGCTACGAACAGTACAACAAGTGCGAGGGCCTGCCCTTCACGGTTGCAGAGCTTTGCCAAAAATTCGAATCCTTATTGAAATAACGCCATGGCAGAATACAAATACACCCCCGCGGATTTCAAAAGCGACCAGGAGGTACGCTGGTGCCCCGGATGCGGCGACCACGCCATCCTCAGCGCCGTACAGCGCGCGCTGCCCGAGATCGCCGACGCGACCGACACGCCGCACAACCTTTTCACGTTCGTGTCGGGCATCGGCTGCTCGTCGCGGTTCATCTATTATATGAAGACCTACGGGTTCCATTCGGTGCACGGCCGCGCCAACGCCGTGGCCACGGGCGTCAAGGTCGCCAACCCGCGCCTCAGCGTCTGGGTCACCACGGGCGACGGCGACTCGCTGGCCATCGGCGGCAACCACTTCATACACGCCATCCGCCGCAATGTCGACCTGAACGTCATACTCTTCAACAACGAGATCTACGGCCTCACCAAGGGGCAGTACTCCCCCACCTCGAAGCTGGGCAAGATCACCAAGACCTCGCCCTACGGCACGGTCGAAAAGCCGTTCAACCCCGGCGAACTGGTGATCGGCGCCAAAGGCACGTTCTTCGCCCGCTCGGTCGACATGGAGGTGCAGCTTTCGAAGGAGTGCATGGTGGCCGCAGCGATGCACAAAGGCATGTCGGTGATCGAAGTACTGCAAAACTGCGTGATTTTCAACGACAAGACCCACGCTGCATTCGCCGCCGACAAGGCTACGCGCGCCGAACGTACGATCACGCTGCGCCACGGCGGGAAAATGCTGTTCGGGGCCAACATGGAGAAGGGAATCGTCTTCGAGGACATGAAGCTCAAGGTCGTGACCGTCGGCCAGGACGGCTACACGCTGGACGATGTGCTGACGCACGACGCCCACGAGCGCGACACGACGCTGCACTCGATGCTGGCGGCGATGAAATATCCCGAATACCCCGTTGCCCTGGGCGTGATCCGCGCTGTCGAGGACGCCACGGTTTACGACCGCGAGGTGGCCCGGCAGGTCGAGGAGGTCAAGGCACAGAGCAAGATCCGCTCGGTGGACGAGTTGCTGCATTCGGGCGCCACGTGGGAGATCGAATAACGGACACGACACTGACCGGGGAGCCATCCCGGCATATGGGAAAGCCGGCGCTTCAGGCGCCGGCTTTTTCCATGGGGCGGGACAAACAAACGGTAACCCGGAGGAAGGATCGCCCGGCACGCCCCTGTATGCCGCAAGCCCCCCCCGCCTGCCGGCACGAAAGCCCCGGATGGTGCAACACCAAGGATGGGGCGGCTCGCCCCAAAGACAGGACAACGCAACATCAGGGATGGGGCGGCGCAACCAAAAAACGGAGCGGCGCAACGTCGGGTACGAAGCAACCTAACCCCTTAGACAGGACGGCGCAACCTTCACGGAGCTCGGTATCTTTCGAAGCTGGAAATCAGCGTCCCGGCAGACGGTTCGGCCATACGCACGGAGCAATATGCAGGGAGACGGCACAGGCCGCACGGGCTTGCAAAGGCAGCGGCGGCAGAAACCTCACCGCGCATTAGCATCCCATACGGACGTGGGTACTACCCGCAAAGACGCGGCAACAGTCTCATAATCCGCGTGGCGGGCGAAAAAAACGGCTGCGGACGCCTCCGGCCCTACCCTTTATCCGAACGGTAGCAATGGCAATTCAACAGTTGATTTTTTGCGTCCGCTATTTGGAAATAAAAAAAATTCCGTTATCTTTGCACCCACAATGGGGGATTAGCTCAGTTGGCTAGAGCGCTTGCATGGCATGCAAGAGGTCACCAGTTCGACCCTGGTATTCTCCACAACCCCGGTAAGGATGGACACAAGTCCATCCTTATTTTTTTATCGGAATCCATCCCCTGCATCCACAAATGTCCCCCTCTATCATCCTGCAGCGACCGGGCGCAGACTGGGCGCGGCACCATCCGGATACGGACAAAACCGCGGGCAGGCTCGGCCCGGGCAAAAAAAAACGGCAATCGGCCGCAAAAAACGCAATCACCAGTAATACAGGACAATGACAGGCAACGAACGAGGCTTTTGAAAAAAATATCCGCCCTGTACCGACATTATCGGGAACATAGATTTTGACAATTCGGATATTTTACGTTTATTTGCATGAACATATTGACAAATATCAGAACATATACAAGACACAAAGGTGAACATAGCGGGTCGAACAGGGTAAAGATTCCCCACAGGAATGACCCAGGGGAAAGCCCCCCGGGAAAGGCCTGCGCCGATGCCCGCAGCAAACCGCCCTACACGCCATGCTATACGCCGATCCCGGCACGGCTATAATCCGGGGATAACACAAAAGCCCGAACGACATGAAATTACAACTCGACCCGAACTCTTCCAAACCGCTGCACCAGCAGGCCGAGGATCTGCTGCGCCGGATGATCCAGCAGGAAGAGTACCGCAAAGGCAAACTGCTTCCCAACGAGGTGGAGCTATCCAAAGAACTGAACATCTCGCGCAACACCCTGCGGCAGGCCATCAACCGGCTGGTGTTCGAAGGGCTGCTCATCCGCAAGAAAGGATACGGGACGACCGTGGCGCCCCAGAACGTGATGAGCAACGCCCGCAACTGGATGAGTTTTTCGCAGGAGATGCACGCACAGGGCATGGTCGTGCAGAATTTCGAACTGCACATCAGCCGCAAGACGCCGCCCGCCGAGGCTTCCGAGTTTCTCAATGCCCCGGAAGGAGCCAGGCTGCTGTGCCTGGAGCGCCTGCGCGGACGCCCGAACCTGCCGTTCGTCTATTTCATCTCCTATTTCAACCCCGCGATCCCGATGACCGGGGAGGAGGACATGGCGCTCCCGCTCTACGAAAACCTCCGGAAGAATTACGGCATCGTCGTCAAGACCTCGCGCGAGATGGTATATGCCCGCAGCGCAAACGCGGAGCTGGCCGAAAAGCTCGACATCAACGAAGGGGAGCCGATCCTCGTCCGCAAACGCTTCGTGCTCGACGTAAACGACACCCCGGTGGAATACAACATCGGCTATTACCGCGCCGACAGCTTCACTTACTCGATCGAATTCATCAACGGCTGACAAACACTACAACCCAAATGAACAAGTCACTCCACAAATTACTGCCCGTCCTGTTCGGTTTCTTCGTCATGGGCTTCTGCGACGTGGTCGGTATCTCGACCAGCTATGTCCAGCAAGATTTCGGGCTCAGCGAGACCCTCGCCGGATTCATCCCCTCGATGGTTTTCATCTGGTTCCTGCTGCTTTCCATTCCGGCGGCCCTCGCCATGAACCGCCTCGGCCGCAAGAATATGGTACAGATCAGCAACGGCATCACGGCCGTCGGTATGCTGATCCCGTTCGTACACTACAACCTTGCCACGTGCATGACGGCATTCGTGCTGCTGGGCATCGGCAATACGATCCTCCAGGTATCGCTCAACCCGCTGCTCACCAACGTGGTCAAGGGGGACGCGCTGACCAGTTCGCTGACCGCAGGCCAGGTCGTCAAGGCCGTCTCGTCGTTCTGCGGCCCCTTCATCGCCGCATTCGCCGCCGGCACGCTGGGCAACTGGCAATACCTCTTCCCGATCTTCGCGCTCATCACGCTGCTCTCGGCCGCATGGCTCATGTGCACCCCCATCCGCGAAGAGGCCGAAGCGCCGCAGGCCTCGCCTGTCGGTGCGACGTTCGCCCTGCTGAAAAACCGCACGGTACTCCTCCTCTTCCTCGGGATCGTCTTCGTCGTCGGCGTCGACGTGGGGATGAATACCGTGGCGCCCAAGCTGCTGATCGAACGCGGCGGTTACCCCGTCGAGCAGGCCGGACTCGGGTCGAGCGTCTACTTCGTCTGCCGCACGGTCGGTGCGCTGATCGGTTCGATCCTGCTGGTGCGCATGAACGACGTGCGTTATTTCCGCATCCACATCTTCGCAGCCATCGCCGCCATGGCCGTCCTCTACTTCGTACAGGGTACCGTGGGAATGCTGGCGCTGGTCGGAGCGATCGGCTTCGCCTGCTCGAGCATCTTCTCGGTGATCTACTCGACGGCGCTGAAATGCCATCCGGAAAAAGCCAACGAGATTTCGGGGCTGATGATCACGGGGGTCTGCGGCGGCGCCGTCATCCCGCCCTTGATGGGCTTCACGACCGACCTTCTGGGCAGCCAGACCGGTTCGCTGCTGGTCATTTCGGCCTGTATGCTCTACCTGGCAGGCTGCGCCCTCGCCCTGCGCAGGTTCGCCGCGAAATAGACGGACGCCACGCACCTCATGTATATACATTAAACAGAAAACCATATAACCCAAAGGCGGCCGCAACGGCCGCCGGCAAACATCAACGATGAAAAAACACCTGCACAAACTGATCCTCTTCTCCGCGACGGCCTGTCTGTCGGCATGTACGGCCCAGGAGCCGCTGACGGACTACGTCGACCCGCGCATCGGCACCGCACATTCGCGGTGGTTCTTCTTCACCCCGGCGGCCGTACCGTTCGGCATGGCCAAACTGGCTCCGACGACCGACGGCCACCTGGGGAATCCCAACGGCTGGGAAGCCGTGGGCTACGACTCACGCCACACCTCGATCGAGGGCTTCGCCAACTTCCACGAGTTCCAGGTCGGCGGCGTGGTGGTGGCTCCGACGGTCGGCGAACTGCAGACCGTACCCGGGCCGCTCGACAACCCCGACGCGGGCTACCGTTCGCGCTTCGACAAGAAGGACGAGGTGGCGCGCCCCGGCTACTACTCCGTGCTGCTGAAGGATTACGGCGTCAAGGCCGAGCTGACGGCCACCGAACGGGTCGGGTTCCACCGCTATACCTTCCCGGCGACGGAGGAGGCGAACCTGATCTTCAACATCGGGACGCGCATGGGCGAAAGCGGCCCGGTGCGCGACGCGTCGGTGACCTACACCGATGACGGACGTATCGAGGGCTGGGTGGTGACCGAGCCCGCCTATGTCGACATTTACCAGAAAGGCGCCACGGTGACAATGTATTTCAGCGCCGTACTCGACGCCGAGCCTGCGGCCTGGGGCGCGTTCAGCGGCGAGCAAACCTTCGCGGGGGAGCGCAGCCGCACAGGCGTCGGAGCAGGGCTCTACCTGCGTTTCGACACCCGCGAGCGTCAGCAGGTGGGGCTGAAGATCGGCCTGTCTTACACGTCGGTGGAGAACGCGCGGCTGAACCTCGAAAAGGAGGCTGCCGGCAAAGATTTCGACCGGGTGCGCCGCGAGGCGAACGACACGTGGGAAGAGGCGCTGGGCCGGCTTCGCGTCGAGGGTGGCCTGCACGATGACCGCGTGAAGTTCTACACGGGGCTGTTCCACGCCCTGCTGGGACGCGGCCTGGCCAACGACGTGAACGGGGCCTATCCGGCCAACGACGGCACGGTCGGACAAATTGCCCTCGACGGTGCGGGCAGGCCGGTGCACGACTATTACAATACCGATGCGATCTGGGGCGCCTACTGGAACCTCACGCAGCTGTGGAGCATCGCCTATCCCGAATACTATGCCGACTGGGTGGCAAGCCAGCTGCTGGTCTACAAGGACGCCGGATGGCTCGGCGACGGCATCGCATGCAGCAAGTACGTCTCGGGCGTAGGCACCAACTTCACGGGGCTCGCCATTGCCGCGGCCTACAACTGCGGCATCCGCAACTTCGACGTGGCGCTGGGCTACCAGGCCGCCCGCAAGAACGAGCTGGGCAGCGAAGGCCGCCCGGCCGGCGCGGGCAAACTGGACGTGGGGAAATTCGTCAGTCAGGGCTATTCGCCCTACCTGCCCGAACTGGGCATGCAGACCACGCCCGACGGCTCGGGATTCGCGGCATCGCATACGCTCGAATACTCGTTCAGCGCCTATGCCGTCGCGCAGATGGCCCGCCAGTTGGGCCATGAGGCCGATTACGAGCAGCTCAAGAAGCTCTCGGGCGGGTGGGAGCTGCTTTTCGACCCCGAAACCAAGTACATCCGGCCGCGGGATGGCAGCGGTGAATTCATCGCCGACTTCGACCCCTATGCGGCATGGGCCGGATTCCAGGAGGGCAATGCCGTGCAGTACACCTACTACGTGCCCCACGACATCGACCGGCTGGTCGAGATGGTCGGCCGCGAGGAGTTCAACAACCGCCTCGACAGCACGTTCCTCATCTCGCGCGAGAGCGTCTTCGGCGGCGGTAAGACGATCAATGCCTTTGCGGGAGTCCATGCCTATTACAACCACGGCAACCAACCGAACCTCCACATCTCGGCGCTGTTCAACTTCTCGGGCAAACCGTGGCTCTCGCAGAAATGGATGCGCACGATCTGCAACGAATTCTACGGCACGGAGGAGATCCACGGCTACGGCTACGGGCAGGACGAAGACCAGGGACAGCTGGGGGCATGGTACGTCATGGCCTCGATGGGGCTCTTCGACGCGAAGGGGCTCACCGCCCCCGACCCGACGTTCCAGATCGGCAGCCCCCTGTTCGACAAGGTGACGATCCGCCTCAACCCCGATTACTACACGGGCAAGGAGTTCGTGATCGAAACGACGGGCAACACGCCGGAGAATTACTATATCGGTTCGCTGGAACTGGACGGCAAACCCTTGCAGAGCGTACAGCTTCCCTTCGCCGAAGTGGTCGGCGGCGGCACGCTGCGGGTGAACCTCGCCGCGGAGCCCAACACCCGGCTGAACAAATAACTACGAAAAATATACCGTCATGGCACAATCGGCACATAATCGCTACGCCCTGGGCGTGGACATCGGCGGCAGCCATGTCTGCTCGGCGGTGGTAGACCTCGCCACGGGGCAACTGTGCGGGGAACCGCACACGGACAAAGTCGACGCGGCGGCCGGGGCCCGCACGATCGCCGGGGCCTGGGCCGCGAACATCCGGCGCACGGCCGCGGCATCGGGCATCGGATGCATCCGGTGCGCAGGCATCGCCTTCCCCGGGCCGTTCGACTACGAGCGGGGCATTTCGCTGATCCGGGGCGTGCGGAAGTTCGAGCGCATCTACGGGCTCGACGTCGCGGCGACGCTCTACCCGCTGCTGCGGGAGTGCGGCACGGAGGAGTTCCGCTACGTCAACGACGCGGCGGCCTTCGCGCTGGGCGAATGCCTCGGCGGGGTCGCGGACGACGCCGAACGCGTAGTGGCGCTGACGCTCGGCACGGGCGTCGGGTCGGGCTTCGTGGCCGGCCGCAGGCTGGTGACCTCGGGCGACGAGGTGCCCGCCAACGGCTGGGTATACTGCCTGCCGTTCGAAGGGGGCATCGTCGATGAGGCCTTCTCGACCCGCTGGGTATGCGGCCGCTACCGGGAGCTGACCGGGCAGGAGATAAGCGGCGCACGCGAAGCTGCCGAACGCCATGCGGAAGACCCCGCGGCACGGCGCCTGTTCGACGAATACGGGGAGCGGCTGGCGGCATTCGCAGCCCCCGTGGCGGAACGCTTCCGCGCCGACATGCTGGTGCTCGGCGGGAATATCTCGCGGGCCTACCCGCTGTTCGGGCCAGCCATGGAACGCCGGCTCGAAGCCGACGGCCACCGGATCAGGATAGGGCTCCCGGCCCGGCCCGACCATGCCGCCCTGATCGGCGCAGCATCGTTATTCATATAACCAAACAATAGTCATGTCTCTTTTAAGGAAAACAACACAGAACCCACTTCCGGTATGCAAACCGGAAACCGGAAAAAACCAATACGACATCTACCCGACACATGACCTCGGGCCGGATAAGATTTTCTGCGACTACACGTCGCTGGCACGGCGGCTGGCCGGGCAGAAGCAGGTTGTCGTCGACGGCTATGTCGGCGTACGCTTCGACCTCTTCCGGCAGGAGCTGAACCGTGCGCTCACGCAGCTGGGCATCCGCCCCGTGTGGTGGAGCGTCGACGCGGCCCTGCGGCCGCAGGAGGAGATCGAACGCCTGGTCGCCCCCTATCTGGGCGGCGACGACCCGATCTTCGGCTTCCGCACCCCGCTGCGGCTGGAGGAGTTCTTCGACGGGGAAAAACTGCGGGCGATCGCACCCGACCCCGAGGCGGAGATGAACATACTCGTCGGCACCGGCGCCGCGCTGGCCGGCTGGCAGGGCGAGTTGGTCTATATCGACATCCCGAAGAACGAGATCCAGTTCCGCTCGCGTGCGGGCAGCATCGCCAACCTGGGGGCCACGCAGCCCGAGCCCCCGAAAAAGATGTACAAGCGATTCTATTTCGTCGACTGGGTCGTACTGAACCGCCACAAGAAGGAGCTGCTGCCCCGCATCGGCATAATCGTCGACGGGCAGCGCGAAGGGGAGATCACCTGGGCCGAGGGCACCGACCTGCGCCGCGGCCTGGAGCACCTCGCCGCAAACGGATTCCGCGTCCGGCCGTGGTTCGAACCCGGGGCGTGGGGAGGCCAATGGATCCGCGAACACATCGGCGCACTGCCCCACGACGTGCCCAATTACGCATGGTCGTTCGAGCTGATCGTACCGGAAAACGGGCTGATCTTCGGCAGCGGCGGCAAGATGCTCGAAGTGTCGTTCGACATGGTGATGTTCCAGGGCGGCGAGCAGGTCGTCGGCAGCGCGTGCTACGACGCATACGGCGACGAATTCCCGATCCGCATGGACTACCTCGACAACTTCGACGGCGGCAACCTTTCGATCCAGTGCCACCCGCAGCGGGAATATATCCGCAAGAATTTCGGCGAGGTACTGACTCAGGAGGAGACTTACTATATCCTCGACACGGCACCCGGGTCGGTCGTATACCTCGGGTTCAAAGAGGATATCGACCCTGCGAAGTTCGAACGGGCGCTGACCGAAAGCTTCGAAAAAGGCACGGAACTCGACGTGCCGCGCTACATCAACGCCGAACAGTCGGCGCGGCACGACCTGTTCCTCATACCGCCGGGCACGCTCCACAGCTCGGGACGCAACAACCTCGTGCTGGAGATCAGCACCACGCCTTACATCTTCACATTCAAGATGTACGACTGGCTGGCGCTCGACCTCGACGGGAAACCGCGCCCGCTGAACATCCGCCGCGCAATGGAGAACCTCTGCTTCGACCGCAAGGGCGAAACCGTGAAACGGGAGCTGGTGTCGCACCCCGCGCTGCTTGACAAGGGGGCGGACTGGGAACTGTGGCACCTGCCCACGCACCGCAACCACTCCTACGACGTGCACCGTTACAAGCTCAACACCTCGGTGGAGGTCGCAACGCAGGGAAAATGCCATGTCCTGAACCTGGTCGAGGGCGAAAGCGCCGAGGTCGAAACCGCGGGCGGCAGCCGCTTCCGTCTGAGCTATGCCGAAACGCTGGTAATTTCGGCGGCGGCAGGCTCCTACCGCATCGTCAACACCTCGGGGCGCGAGATCATGGTCGTGAAGGCTTTTATGAAATAACGGGTATATTCCCGGGCTGCGGGCCGGAACAGGAACCGGCGAGACGATATTATTCGTATATTCATGCAATACGAACCTTAACGTAAGCACATCGCGATGAAAAAAGAGCTGTTAACCCTGTTTTGCGTGGCGGGAATCTCGTTCCCGGCACTCGGCGGCACCTACAATATCGCCCCGAAAGCCCGCGCCACGGCATCGTCGTCGCTCAATGCCGACGGCGATGCCTCGAAAGTCAACGACGGCTACATCCGCCTCGACAATGCGGGCGAATGGGTATCGGCAGCGCAGATGCCCTACTGGCAGCAATTACCCTACCCCTGGATCCGGCTCGACTGGGACGAGGAGGTCACCCTCTCGCGCATCGTCCTCTACGACCGGCCGACGGGCGATGCGCATACGGCAGGCGGCGACCTCTTTTTCAGCGACGGTACACGTATCGGAGTAGTCGGGATCCCGGACAACGGGGAGCCCAAGGTCGTGGAATTCGCGCCCAAACGGGTCAGATGGGTGAAATTCGAGGTCAACGACGCCGTGGGTTCCCATGTCGGGCTCTCCGAGATCGAGGCATTCCCGCCCGCCGAGGCCGGAGGCGATTTCGTCTCGCAGGTCGACCCGTTCATCGAAACGACCAAGGGGCGCTATTTCTTCTTCATCACGGGCAACCAGCCGTTCGGCATGATCGGCGCCGCACCGCTGACCCGCAACCGCAACCAGTACGGCGGGGGCTACAACTACAATTCGACCGAGGTGCTCGGCTTCCCGCAGATACACAACTGGGTGCTGGCCGGGCTTACGCTCATGCCGACGACCGGCAACGTCGATCCCACCCTCGGCGAAGGGCACTGGAAATCGCACTTCCGGCACGAGGGCGAAATCGCCCAGCCGGGTTACCACCGCCTCTTCCTGGAGGATTACGGCATCTGGGTCGAGCAGACGGCCACTGACCGCACGGGGTTCTACCGCCTGACCTTCACCCGGGACGCCGAAGCCGGCATACTCCTGAACCTGGGCGGCTATCTGGCGTCGACGACCATGTGCAACGCCCGCGTGCAGCGGGTCGGAGAGCACGAAATAGAGGGCAGCTTCGACACCTACGGCCGCCACTGGGGCGGCCCCGAGAACGTCAGGGTTTACTTCGTCGTCCGTTTCGACCGGCCGTTCGACCGGCTCGACGGATGGGTCGGCACACGCCGTTATTCCGGAATCGACTCGCTCGAAGGCTCCTCCGAAATCACCAGGCGCCACCCGCGCGAAGCGCTGAGTTACCTGGACTCCCCCACATCGGGCGTCGCGGCACATTACGGCGTCCGTACGGGCGACCGCATCCATGTCCGCACGGCCGTATCGTACGTCAGTACGGAAAATGCACGGGAGAACCTCACGCATGACGCCACAACCTGGGACTTCGACGCCGTGCGCCGCGCGGCACAGGACGAATGGAACGAATGGCTGGGACGCATCGAGGTAAAAGGCGGCACGCAGCAACAACGGACAAAATTCTACACCGACCTGTGGCATGTCCTGCTGGGCCGCCACAAGATCGACGACGTGAACGGCGAATACCCCGACCTGACGGACGGCCAGCGCGCAGGTTCGTTCACGCGCGACATCCGGGTCAAGACCCGCACGCTCCCGCGCGATGCGGCAGGCCGCGTCGTGCATCACATGTATAATTCAGACGCCTTCTGGCTCACGCAGTGGAACCTCAACGTCCTGTGGGGGCTGGGATGGCCCGAAATGCCCGACGAAATGTCGGCCTCGCTCATCCGCTATGCCGACAACGGCGGGCTGATTCCCCGGGGGCCCTGCGCCGGAGGATATACCTACATCATGTCCGGATGTCCGGCCACGCCGCTCATCGTCTCGGCCTATAACAAAGGGCTGATGCGCAAATGCGACCCGATGCACGCTTTCCGGACGATGCAACGCAACCATATGCCGGGCGGCATGCAGGGAATCGGGGAATTTTACCTCGAACACGGCTACCAGCCGAAAAACGCCGGGATGACGATCGAGTCGAACTTCCAGGATTGGGCGCTCGCGCAAATGGCCGTGCGTTTGGGACTGGAGGATAAGGCCGCCTACTTCGGCAACCGATCCCACGGATGGCGCAAGCTATACCGCCCCGACCAGCAGTTGCTCTTCCCCAAGGACGAGCAGGGCCAATGGCTGCACGACGATCCGCTCAGGGGCACCGGCTGGATCGAGGCCAATGCCTGGCAGGCCACCTGGGGCGTATCGCACGAACTACCGACCCTCGCAACGCTCATGGGCGGTTATGACAAATTCTGCGAGAAGCTCAATTATGCATTCGAGCAGGCCGCGCCGCAGGATTTCGTGTTCGGCTACGGACAAGGCTACGTCAGCTACGCCAACCAGCCGGGATGCTCCAACGCACACGTATTCAGCTGGGGCGGGAAACCCTGGCTCACGCAATACTGGGTTCGCCGGGTGAACGAACAGGCTTACGGGGGCACAACGCCCGACCGGGGGTATGGCGGGCACGACGAAGACCAGGGACAAATGGGCGGCGTGAGCGCACTGATGTCGATCGGGTTGTTCAGTACGCGGGGCACGGCCGCTGCCCGCCCCGTATACGAGATCACCTCGCCGGTCTTCGACGAGGTGTCGATCCGTCTCGACAAGCGTTATTACCCGGCCGACCGTTCCGACCGGTTCGTCATCCGCACCTACGGCAATTCGGACAAGAACTGTTATATCCAACGCGCACGCCTCAACGGCCGGGTGCTCAACAACTTCTGGTTCCCTCACGAAGAATTCGCACGCGGCGGCCTGCTCGAGCTATGGCTGGGGCCCAAGCCCAACACTCGCTGGGGAACCGGGAAACTCCCCGAATAGCGGCAGGCATATTCCCTATCGGCGGCGCATCCGGACAACGGATGCGCCGTTACTTTTTCGGGGCGCCCCCGCCCGGGGAGGGGGGGGGGCGGGAACAACGCGAAAAAGCCGGGAGAAACAGGAAGAGGCAGGAACAGCAGGAAGGAGCCGGGAACAATGCGGGTGCCGCAATGCCAGAAATGCCAGACAACGCCGCCCGCCACGCGAACCGGCAGGCGGGGGCAACCTGCCGGACAGACGACAGGCGACGGGCAGCGGGCGACGGGCAGCGGGCGGCCCCCGGCCCCCGGCAGAAAGCAGGCGGCGGGCGGGCAGCATCGCGCTTAAAGGAAGATTTCATGTACATACAAACAGCGACTATCGGGCGCCGGAGCTCTGGCACAGCAACGGCCCCCGGCAGAGGGAATCAGAGAACGATCCGGAACCGGCTCCGCCCCGTTCCGGCAAAAAACATGCAGGCAAACAGGTATTATCCACAGAGATACCGAGAATCCACCGAAAAAGGGATATCCGGCGGCCGTTGACAAATTATCATTAAAAAAGAGCCGAAAAAAGTTGCATTTTAAAAATCTATGTATAAATTTGCAGTAGGCATTAATGTTCATACATTATTAAAAATGTTCAAATATTAATCGTCCAACCCAAACCACACTAACCTAAACTACTGAACCATGCAACGTTTCTATCCAATCATCCAGGCCGGCCGGCGTCCCCGGCACAGGCTATCGGGCATTATGAGAGGCGGTTTTGTCCTGGTGCTGTCGGCCCTGATGTTGCCGGCGGCGGCAAATGCGACCGCAAAAAGCTCCGCAACAGTAACCATCAGCCCCCAGGATACAAGGGGGGGGGAATTCGGCGTACGGTATCCGGTATCGTCGAGGACACGCACGGGGCAGCCGTTGCAGGCGCTTCGGTCGTAATAAAAGGATCGTCCCGCGGCACGCTGACCGACAACGCGGGACACTATGCACTCGAAGGGGTGGAAGACGGTGACCTGCTGGAAATATCGTTCCTCGGTATGCTGCCGCAGACCGTCAAGGTAGGAGCCGGGCGCACTTCGGTGGACGTAGTCCTGTCGGAGGACATGATCGGACTGGAGGATGTCGTCGTGACCGGCTATACGACGATGAAACGCAAGGACATCACAGGTTCCGTCAGCTCGATCTCGGCAGACCGTATCGAGCGTATCCCCGCCTACAACATCACCACGGCGTTGACCGGCATCGCCGGGATCCGAATGGACGGGGGTTCGATCCGCATACGCGGCACCCGCTCGCGCAATGCCAGCAACGACCCGCTGATCGTCCTCGACGGCATTCCCTACGACGAAACGCTGGCCTCGATCAACCCCGGGGACATCGAGTCGATCGACGTGCTGAAAGACGCGTCCTCGACGGCCATCTACGGCGCCCGCGGCGCCAACGGCGTTATCCTGATTACGACCAAACAGGCCAGACAGGGCAAGACGACGGTAACCTACGACGGGTTCGTGGGTGCAGGCGTCAACAACTGGGGGTCGCTCGACGTAATGGACGCCGACGAATACATCGCATTTCAGCGCGAGGCGAGCCGCGCGGCAGGCACCTGGCACAGCGAAGCCGACGACGCAAAGGCGTTTTTCGGGATCGAACTGGCCAACATGGGCAAGGTGAATACCGACTGGATGGGCGGTAACTATTTCAACAAGAAACGCCTGTGGACAAGCCACTCGCTGACCATTTCGGCGGCAACGGACAAAAGCGCTTACAAGATCGCATTCAACTACAAGAACGAAGACAAACGCTACAAGAACGCGGGAAACGACCATTTCTACCTGACCGCAGACCTCTCGCACAAGGTGCTGCCGTTCCTCAAGGTAGGACTTTCGAGCCGCGCATACTACATCGTCAAGAACGACAAGCCGGATATGTTCAACCAGTTCCTGCACATGTCCCCGCTTACGAAAGTCAAGAACGAGGACGGCAGCTACAACGTCTACCCCTTCGGCGACCCGTTCGTGAAGAACCCCTACATGAACGAGAGCGACGACGTATATAAGGACAAGACCGAGGAGTGGAAACTCTTCCTGCGCTTCTTCGCCCAGATCGACCTGGCGAAGGGGCTCACGTTCAATACCAACTTCGCATACAGCCCCGCCTTCTCGTCGCGCGGCTATTACTACGACAACCGCTCGGTATCGTATACCGACGAGCGCAACGTGGCCTTCATGCACAACAACCGCAAGGCCGACTGGGTCTGGAACAACGTGCTCAACTACAAACGTCAATTCGGCAGGCACAACATCGACCTGACGGCCGTCTATGAAATGCAGAACCGCCAGACGGTCAATGCCTCGATGTCGGGCAAAGACCAGGAATCGCCCGCCTACCTGTGGTACAACATGGGGCGCCTGACCGATTCGAAAAACCTGTCCTCGGGCTTCGTCCGCAGCCAGATGGTTTCGGTCGTCGGGCGCGTGCAATACTCCTACGACGACCGGTACATCATCACCGCGTCGTTCCGCGAGGACGGTGCGTCGCAGCTCTCGCCGGGGCACAAATGGGCCTTCTTCCCTTCGGGGGCCATCGCGTGGCGCATCTCGGAAGAGCCCTTCCTCAAGGACGTGGAGTGGATTTCGAACCTCAAGCTGCGCGCCTCGTACGGCATGACGGGCAACTACTCGATCGCGGCCTATGCCACGGCAGGTACGCTGCACGGCAAATACGCCAATTTCAACGGCGGTGAGCTGCACCGCCCGGGGCTGGAGCCCGAAACCCGCCCGACGCCCGACCTGGAGTGGGAGCGCAACAAGATGCTCGACATCGGCCTCGACTTCGGGTTCCTCAAGGGACGTATCCACGGCACGATCGACTATTACGATTCGAAGAGCTACGACCTGCTCTACCTCAAGGTGCTGCCCTATACTTCGGGCTTCAACCGGGCGTGGACGAACATCGGCGACACCCGCAACCGCGGCTGGGAGGTAAGCCTCTCGACCGTCCCCGTGGAAACGAAGGACTTCCACCTGGGGGTGAACCTCTCGTATTACCGCAACAAGGAGGAGCTGGTACGCCTGCAGGATCCCAAGATGAAGGAAGACATCAACAACGGCCTGTTCGTAGGCTATCCGGTCAACGGCGTACACTATAATTACAAACAGGTAGGCATCTGGCAGGAAAACGAAGCCGACCTGGCTGCGATCTACGGACAGAAACCCGGCGAGGTCAAGGTCGCCGACCTGGACGGCAACGGCAAGATCGACGGCAACGACCGCACGATCCTCGGCACGACACGCCCCGACTGGGTCGGCGGCCTGCAGATCAATGCGGAGTGGAAGAACATCGACTTCTCGGTCGACGTATACGGCGAGTTCGGCTCGCTGGCCCACGACGGCCGCAGCACGAGCGAATGGGCGAACCAGCTCGGACGCTGGAACACCTACAAGATCGACTACTGGACACCCGAAAAACCCTCCGACCGACATCCACGCCCGGTCGAAGGACAGTCGATCAAATACCTCGACGCCACGGGCTACTACAAGAACAGCTACGTGAACATCCGCAACATCACGCTCGGCTACACCCTGCCCCGGGCATGGATGGGGCGCGTGGTGAAGAAGACGCGCTTCTATGTGACCATGAACACCCCGTGGCGTTACAGCCAGTTCCAGAACACGGGCGGCATCTCGTGGTGGGAGTCGTTCTATATCTTCGGCGCGAATGTCCAGTTCTAACTTAAAATCCGAAAACCAGACCATGAAAAAGATATTCATCCTGTTTGCGGCGGCACTTACGATAGGGCTGACCGGATGCCAGAGCTTCCTCGAAGAAGAAACCTACGGGTCGACGACCGAGATATTCAAGGAGGAAAACGGCATCAAGGCGCTGGTATACCAGAGCTACACCAAGATCAACAACCTCTACGGCGGCGACGGACAGTGGCCGCTGATGACCGAGCTGGGGACGGACATCTACCTGCGCGGCAAGAACCAGGGCGATGTGGGCCTGTGCGACTACTACGGGCTCGACGCCACCAACGGCAATGTGGCATGGCTGTGGAACCACTGCTACAAAGCGCTGTTCAACATCAACCTGTTCTTCGAAACGATCGACCAGACGCCCTTTGCCGACGAAGACGAAAAGAGCCAGTTCAAAGCGGAGATGTATGTCATGCGGGCCCTGTTCCTGTGGATCGTCACCGAGACGTGGGGCGACAGCTACCTGCCGATGACAACCGACGAGACCGAGGGCACCGAAGCCCGCCGTTCGCCCCGCGCGAAGTTCTACGAAGAGATCATCGGCGCACTCGAGACGGCCATCGGGCTCTTCCCCGACACGCGCACCACGGAATCGGGGCGCATCGACATGCCCGCAGCCAAGGCGCTGCTCGCACGCATGTACCTTTACAACGAACAGTGGGACGAGGCCGCAGACATGGCATCGCAGGTGATCGGCCACTACGGGCTGGAGCTCTGCCCCTCGCTCAAAGACCTGTGGGCCGACGACAAGACCAACAACGAATTCATCTGGACGACGGAATTCACCGAGGACGACGCCTTCCGCCAGGCCAACGGCTACTGGTCGTGGTATGCCATGTATATCGACCGTTTCCCGGGCGTGCAGACCATGCTCAAATGGACGGGCTACGGCGGCTGCCAGGCGATCCCCTCGACCTACTTCATGGATCTGTTCGACCGCGACGCCGACAAACGCTGGAGCGACCTGCACCAATGGGTATGGTATTACAACGACCCGGCCGACGACCGTTCGGCCTTCCCGCTCAACCAGTGGCGCGAATACATCGACACGGCGCTCTACCTCTGTCCCGACGTACTGCCCGTCGAGGAACACAAGCGCATGGAAAAGACCTTCACGGTATTCGACCGCAACGACATGTTCGACGCCGACGGCATCCCGCAGGATCGCTGGACGTTCATCGGCATGACCAAGTTCTACGACCACACCCGGCCGGGCAACATGTCGGAGCTGTCGGATCGCAGCTACCCTGTGATCCGGCTGGGCGAACTTTACCTGATCCGTGCCGAGGCGCGTATCCGGAGCACGGAGAACCGCGACCTGAAGGGTGCCGCCGAGGACATAACCCAGCTGCGCAAACGCGCCGTCAACCACGAAAAGCCCGAATACGAAGAGGCCATGAAGGTCACCGAAGAGGACATGACGCTCGATTTCATCCTCGAGGAACGCGCCCGCGAGCTCTTCGGCGAGTGGCAGCGGCGGCTCGACCTGAAACGCTTCGGCAGGCTCATCGACCAGGTGAGGATCTACAACCCCGATGCAAAGGACAACATCAAGGAGTACCACGTCGTACGCCCCATCCCGCAGACGCAGTTCGACGGCATGCCCGACTGGAGAACCCTGGGACAAAACGAAGGATATTAAACACCTAATGCAGTAAACGACCATGAAAACCATACTGAAAAAATTCGCAGCCTTCCTCTGCGCGGCACTGGTATTGTGCGCATGCAGCGACGACGACTATTCCGAAGCACATCAGACGCTCATGGCATTGATCCGCCAGGCGGAATCGCTCGTCGAAGAGTCGACGGAAGGGATCGAAGAGGGCGACACGGCCCCCGGATCGAAGAAGGCATTGCAGGCCCGCATCGACCAGGCCTATTACATCATGCACAACACCTCGCGGGACGAAGGCTACCGGAACGCCTGCAAACAACTCGAAGAAGCGATAAAAGCCTTCCGGGAGAACATCGTCAAGGCCGGAATCCCCTATTTCAACGCCGGGTCGAAGATGAACCTCGGGCCCGCAGGCGACTGGGATCTCACGGAAGAGCTGACGTGGGAGATGAAAATACGTTTCGACGAATTCGCGGCGGGCGACCAGAACGTCATCTCGTGCGAACAGGGCAAGGGTGCCATCATGATCCGCAACAACGGCGCGAACCTGCAGTTCTACGTCAACGACGGGAGCTGGAAGGGCGGCACCTGCTGCACGATCGAGCTGAACAAGTGGTACCACATCACAGCCACGTACAAGGCCAACGACAAGATGCACTTCTATCTGGACGGACGGCTGGTAAAGAGCTTCGCGTGCGGCAAGGCCATCGTGGAGCCGACCTGCAACCTGCAGCTGGGCACCGCCCCCTCCTACTCGAACCGCTACATGCGCGGCAACATCCAGCACGTTTCGATCTGGGCGGACGTCCGCACCGAGGCCGAGGCCGCAGCCGATGTGGCATGCGACTTCTCCGGGACTGAGGAAGGGCTGAAAGCCTACTGGCCGCTGACGCTCAACGTCGGCTCGGAGATCACCGACATGACCGGCAGGCATGTGGCAAAAATGACCGACGTAAAATGGACTGACCCCGAATAACCCAAAAATTCCGATATGAAAAGACACAAGCATTCCATCCTCGCCGTATTGGCGGCCCTGCTATGGGGCAGCCTGTCGGCAACACCCTACAGGCCCGTATGGGAAATCGGCCGCAAAGACGGTTCGGCCGCCGAGTTCGCGTTGTACGACGGCGCGTATTCCGACCTTCTGGGCCGGTTCCCCGGCGCGGCGGCCGCGTACGACGTAGGGCGCAGCACACCGGGAGAGATCCCCTACATCCTGCCCGGGCCCCAGGACGGATGGGCCGGCAACGGCAACGGATCGCTGCTGATCCGCTTCGGGGCCGATGCGCAAGCCTCCCGGGCGGAGATGCGGCTGACACTCTACCTGGTCGAATCGCAGGCCTCGTCACCCCCGACGATCGAAATCTCCGCAGGCGGGTTCCGCACCTCGGTGCAGGCGCCTGCCGGGGACGACATCAACTACCCGGATACCAAACGCACCTCGGCACGCGGCCTTGCGATCGAGGCCCTATTGCCGGCCGGGACATTCGGCGCCGGGGAAAACCTCCTCACGATCCGCAATGCCGGCGGCAGCTGGCTCGTCTGGGACGCCATCGTCCTCGAAGCCGACCGCAGCGTGAAATGCACACGCCCCGGCGACGGCATCGCACTCATCGGAAGCCACTCGCAGCCGGGGCTGATTTACGGCCGCACCGAAGAGGAGCTGCTGCACCCGGTGACGCTGACCCTCGTCAACTGGGGCAAGCCCCAGCGTGTCGGATGGAACTACGACGGCAAACCGGGCGGGACGGTCGCACTGTCACGCGGCATAAACACCGTCGAGGTCAACATTCCCGAAGGGTACGAAGGCCGCACGGTGGATTTCGAAGTGCATCCCAACCGCGGGAAAGCCCTGTCGGCGGCGGTGGAAATCGCCCCGGCGGACAAATACACCGTCTACCTGGTGCAGCACACGCACACGGACATCGGCTATACCAAACCGCAGACCGAAATACTCACCGAGCACCTGCGCTATATCGACTATGCCGTAGAATACTGCGACCTGACGGCCGACTACCCGGACGACGCGAAGTTCCGCTGGACATGCGAAGCCTCGTGGCCCGTACGCGAATGGTTGCGCATACGTCCCAAGGCACAGGTGGACAAATTCATCAGGTACGTCAAGGCAGGGCAGATCGAGGTGACGGCCATGTTCTTCAACATGTCCGAGCTGTCGGGCGAGAACAATTACAAGACGTTCCTCGAGCCCGTGGCCCGATTCCGGGAATTGGGGCTGCCGGTCGAAACAGCCATGCAGAACGACGTGAACGGCATCGCATGGTGCCTGGCGGATTACCTGCCCGACCTGGGCGTGAAATATTTTTCGATCGGGTCGAACAACCACCGCGCCCTCGTCCCGTTCGACCGTCCGACACTCTACCGCTGGGAGTCCCCGTCGGGCAAAGGACTGCTGATGTTCCGCAGCGACCATTACCATACCGGGAACTCGTGGGGCATCCACACGGGCGATATGGCCCGCCTGGAAGACGGCGTATTCGGGTACATCCGCAACCTCAAACGCACGGGTTACCCGTTCCCGGTCATCGCCGTGCAATACTCGGGATACCTGACCGACAACTCGCCCCCGTCGATGCGCGAGTGCGACCTGATCCGCGCATGGAACGAACGCTACGCATGGCCGAAGCTACGCAGCGCCACGGCACACGAATTCCTCGGGCGCATCGACTCCCAGTACGGCGACAAGCTGCCCGTATACCGGGCCGCCTATCCCGACTGGTGGACGGACGGGTTCGGGTCGGCGGCACGCGAGACGGCGGCCTCACGCAAAACGCAATCCGACCTGGTCGCCATCGAAGCGATGCTCTCGATGGCCCAAATGGAGGGGACAGGCCAGAGCGGCGGGACACACGAAGAACTGCGCCGCATCCACGAAAACCTGCTCTTCTACGACGAGCACACCTTCGGGGCTGCGGAAAGCATCTGGAATCCCGGATGCGAAAATTCACAGGTACAATGGGCTGAAAAGGGCTCCTACGTATGGGAGGCGCTCAAAAGCACCCAACTGCTCTATGAAGATGCCATAGGCCGCCTGCAAGGCACCCTCTACCGCTCGACGCACCCGACGCTCACGTTCTTCAACCCGCTCGGCTGGGAACGCTCGGAACTGGCGACAGTCTACATAGACTTCGAACTGATCCCGGCCGACCGCGAGTTCCGGATCGTCGATGCAGCCGGGAAAGCCCTGCGCGTACAGCCCATCCGCTCGCGCCGCGAAGGACGCTATTACGCCATCTGGGCGGAAGGAATCCCCGCCATGGGTTACAAGACCTTCGAAATCGTACTCGGCGACGGCAAGGCCGCGGCACCCCGCCGCACGGAACTCCGGGACAACAGCCTCGAAAACGATTTCTACCGGATCGTCTTCGACCCGGCTTCGGGGACGATCGCCTCGCTCTACGACAAGGAGCTGGGACGGGAGATGGTCGACCCGGACTCGGAATGGAAGCTGGGGGCTTTCGTCTATGAATCGCTCAACGGCGACCGCCGCCAAATGGAACGCAAAGTATTCGACAATTACCGGCGCTCTTCGCTCTCCGACGTGCACTGCCCGGGCGTAACGTCGGGCGATATTTACCAGAGCGTCCGCTTCACGGGCAAAGCCGAGGGATGCGACGAAAAATTCGGCGTGCAGGTCGAAGTACGCCTGTATAACGACGTGAAACGCGTGGAGCTCGGCTACGATTTCATCCGCAACCCCGAGACCGATCCTTCGGCGATCTACGTCGCCATGCCATGGCTGCTGGAAAATGCGAAACTCACGTTCGACGTACCGGGCGGCGTAGTCCGTTCCGGCGAAGACCAGATCCCCGGCACGAGCGCCTCGTGGAACACCGTGCAGAATTTCGTCGCGGCACGCAACGACGACGCCCAGATTCTCGTAAGCGGCAGCGAGGTACCGCTCTACCTGCTCGGGAAACTGCTCGACGACCCCTATGGCCAGCCCCGCACCTATGAAAAGCCGCATGTCTTCCCGTGGCTGATGAACAATTACTGGACGACGAATTTCCGCGCTTCGCAGGAAGGGGAATTCAAGTGCGGGTTCGTCATCAGCTCAACCCGGGACACCTCGAACACGGCCGCATCGCAGTTCGGCTGGAGTGCACGCATCCCGCTCTGCACCCGCGTCATGCCGGCCGCCACGAAGGCCAACGGCAACGCCCGCGACCGCTCATTCCTGCGCAGCGGATGCAGCCATGTGCTGATCACGTCATGCACCCCCGCAGCCGGCGGAGAGGGCATTCTGATCAACCTGCGGGAAACCGACGGGCAGGCAGGCACCCTCACCCTGCTCGACGCCTCGGGACGCGAACTGCCCTTTACGGCGGCCGATGCGACAGGGCGTCCGCTGGACGGCCAAAGCGTCACTTCGTTGGCGCTGAAACCCTATGAAAACCGGTTCGTACTCCTGAAATAGGCCGGGAAAAGGCTACGGCGGGGAATTTCCACCCGAACCGCCCTCCGCAAAGACAGGCTGCATCCGATTCCGGTGCAGCCTGTCCTGTATCCAAGGCTTTTACAGGCAGGTATCCGGCTGTTCACGCTCCGGCAACAGCCAAGGCAATACCACTGCCACCACCCGCCTAAAGGTCAATGTATTTTTCGATGTGCGATTTTCAGGTTCACAAAAACAGAGATCGGAGCGACGAAAATAACATCAACACCATAAGGGATAAACAAAGCAAAAATTACTCCTGGCAATATTAATAGATTGTCAAAAATGAATTTTATTGTGAACGAAACTAAAAAGATAAATCCGATTTGTCCCCACAAAGCAGCACGCGCACTTTCTGTTCGGTTATAAAATCGGTATAAAGACTTACACGCAAAAAAAAGAGCAAGAGAGAATACAAGAAAAATAATATAGTATATTGCAGGGGCAAGACTACTAAACAAATTCCCAACTAATACTACGGGTAACCAAGATGGATAACTAAGAATCGTACTTACAATCGCAAGAACGGTAATAGCAGTATCATTCAACTTTTTCATTTTATAGTTAATTTGAGGTGATAGGTACGCCGGCTGTAATACATTTTTGTAAAAAATCATATAACTCCGTTCCTGTTATCGAATGGCAAATGGTCGGTCACGAAATATCGGGCTTCGACTCCCGTAGCTGTCGCAACAAAACGACCGCCCGTGAAGGCGCAACTCTCCATCGTCAGGGCTGCGCCATGCTTGGTATATATCAAAGAACCCGAGTAGTAAAGACCGTTGCCCGCGGAATCCGTCGCCGAAAGCTTGGTACTTATCTGAAAGATACGTATAATTCCGGAAAATATAAAACAATGGGGACAACCTTTTGAGGTTGTCCCCGGCACAGCATATCGAAAGCCTCGGATATTATCAATCTTTAGCTTCCGGAGTGGATTTTCGCGCTTTTCGATGTGCGATTTTCAGGTTCACAAAAACAGAGATCGGAGCGACTACAATAAGATCAATACCATATATTGCTCCTGCCCCCCAAAGGCTGCCAGGCAATAATAATAGATTGTCAAAAATGAATTTTATTGTGAACGAAACTAAAAAGACAAATCCGATTTGTCCCCACAAAACAGTACGCGCACTTTCTGTTCGGTTATAAAACCGGTATAAAGACTTACACGCAAAAAAAAGAGCAAGAGAGAATACAAGAAAAATAGTATAGTCTATTGCAGGAGCGGGACTACTAAACAAATTCCCAACTAATACTACTGGCAACCATGATGGATAACTAAGAATCGTACTTACAATTGCAAGAACGGCAATTGCTGTGTCATTCAACTTTTTCATTTTATAGTTAATTTGAGGTGATAGGTACGCCAGCTGTAATACATTTTTGTAAAAAATCATATAACTCCGTTCCTGTTATCGAATGACCAAATGGAGATCCGAATCCATCTGTATGATAATTCTCATCTTTTATATTATTTATTTTCTTTTTGCCCCTACGGCTCAAAATATCCCGAGTAGACCCGAATTGACGCCCCACCACACCTTGGGGATGTGAAAAACCAGAAGGCTGGTGCGCTGCAATATAATCCACAAAACCGATACGATCCTGGTAACCCGCATCGATCAGTGCCTGCGCAATACCGGCCGCATATGCAGCACCCTGACTGTGCCCGACCAGTTTTATCGTTTCGTCATCCGTCAATTCAACTTCCCCGGCAAGTATTTGTTGAACGAGGTTACGTCCGGCCTCAAGTCCCATATTATAGCGTTTTGAGGCACTGCTACCTGGTAAAGTTGTGCGGCCCTGTGTATATAAGGCATTCTGATCGTTATACGTATCTATATACAATTCATTGACCGATCCCCAATCATAATAATCCTTTTTGCTGAAATCTCTATTCGGCGCGGCGCTGGCCATCATAGCAGCTTTCATTTGTGACGGGAGCGAATTACTGAGCATCATTGTCCCTATTATTGCCGAAGTAACAGATCGATTGGGCTCAAATCCACCGACAAAGATGATTAAACGTCCGTCCGCGTCAATGGCATTTATGGGATTGTTTGCACAGTAGGCATAGGAACCGATATGATAATACAGCTCCGACAATTGATCTGTGCCAAGCCATACGGCACCGTCCGAATCGTACTGACGGGCGCCGTAGTCCAGGTAGGGATTGTTCAGAAAAGCCTGAGCCTCCTTGCCGTTGTAGCGGTAGCGGTTGTCCGACAGCAAGCCGTCGTCCCAACGACTGCCGAAGGGATAGTAATCGTTGCGTTCCAGCACTTCGCCCTCGTCGTTGACTACCGCACGTACGCTGCCAAGATGGTCGGTCACGAAATAACGGGCTTCGACACCCGTAGCTGTCGCTACAAAACGACCGCCCGTGAAGGCGCAGCTCTCCATCGTCAGGGCAGCGCCATGCTTGGTATATATCAAAGAACCCGAGTAGTAAAGACCGTTGCCCACGGAGTCCGTCGCCGAGAGCTTGGTACCATCCGAAAGATACGAATATTTTGCAACAATCGTATCGCCATGCATTACTTTTTCGATCAGGTTCAGGTCATTATAGCGGAGGTTCAAACCCGTATGGGAATCGTAAAGCACATTGCCCGCGGAATCGTAGACATACCCTACACCGCTGTAGATCGTGTCGCGAGGGATAACAGGCACGGCAGGATCGGGGATATCACCTTCGTTTTCGTCGGGGGTTGCGGGGAAGACGGGGATAGTCGGATCATACTTCCCGGGGTCGGTCGGATCGACGACTAAGCCAGGAGGAACGGTAATGCCCGGCCCCGGATCATCGGGATCGCCGGGATTAACCGGCTTGATCGGGCCGGTCGGATCGGTCGGGTCAAAGGGATTGTTCGGATCGACAGGGGGAATGATAACACCCGGATCGAGCGGATCGCGGATAACCAGTCCCGCGGAGTCACCCGGGACGGCGGCAGCAAAGTCCACAGACTGCGGCACGGCATTGCGGGAGGAAACAGGACGGACATAGATTGCCAGCAATTGATTCCCCAAATAATTATAATTATACGAATCTTTTAAAATTCCTTTATCATAGCGTTTGAGCGCCTTGATATTACTATTCAAATCATATGAAAAACCTGTTTCAATAAATTGATTATCGGGCATTCCATTGATATATTGTTTGGTATCCGTCAGGCGGGAATGGCTATCATAGGTGAAGGCATACGTGTTTTCGTCGGACTCTCCACCCTGCCGCCATGTCCATTCCGAAATATTACCCGCGTAGCTGGGCGTAGTCTCTCCATACTGAGGATCATAATAGCGCAGATGCGTATCGAACAGCGGGCTGCCGCTGTCCGTGACCTGCATATCCGTCTGCCACCCCTGAAGATTATATGCCATCGTCGTATTCAAACCTCCGTTACGCGTTGTTTTGCCGACCAATTTCCCAAGGTCGTCATACTCATAATCCACAGCCACGGAATTCTCGTAATTTAAAGCCCTGACTTCGCGGATCAAGCGCCTGCGGTTGTCATAGACATATGAGGCAGTCACCATATCTTCATCGGCACCGGCATAAGGCTGGCGAAGTTCTTTGTAGCGCACGACATTTCCCACAAGATCGTAATCGTAGGACGTACGGGAAATCCCGCCTTCGGGATTACGTTCGACGACCTGCATGAGCCTCTTTTTATAATCGTAGAAATAAGTGCGCTCCACATACCGGGGTTCCCCGGCATCGTCACCCAGCACGGCGAGTTTCTCATAGGTTTTCAACCCCTTCGGATCCTGAAGGCCCGCCAGACCCAGTCACCCCCGACCCTGTTCCCATAGATCCGGTACTCCCTGTCGATCCCGAAGACCCGCTCCTCCCGGTCAACCCCGAAGAGCCTTACCGCCCCGTAACATATGATCCGGCCGTCACAAACCTCGCTTTCGGCGTCACCGAACCGCACGATACCGAACGTTATATTTACGACGAATACCGGCTGGATTCTCCGGCATTCGGCACACATGCGTTCCTTCCCGTCGCCGAGGTGACTGACGAAACCATCCGCAGTACAAACGTCCGCGGGCTGAAAACGCATGAGGAGATTTTCGAAACATTCGACAAATCCGTATTCTCCCCGGCCAGGAAAGCCCCCCTGTCCGCACGCCGGACATTCTACTACGATGCCCGCAACCGGGTAATCCAGTCGGTCGAAACCACCCCGCTCGGTTACGGTTTGCGCATCAGCTACAAATACGACTATTCGGGAAATATCCTGATCCGCGACGAGCAACATAATATTTCCGAAGGCGAACCTCTGAATCTCCGTTATGCCTACACCTACGACGGGCGGGGCAGACAACTGCGCGAGGTAGTTTCCATAAACGGCAAGGTCTGCGCCGACGTTGCGTCCGCATACGACGAGTTGGGACGCCTGCAAACAAAAACCGCCGGAAACGGCTTGGAGACCGAACACAAATACAACATCCAGGGCTGGCTCTCGGGAATCACGCACAGAATCAAAGCCCCATCGGTAAACCTGCAAACCGGGGATACGCTCTGGATTCGCAACATTATCTTCACCGAACAACTCAATTATTTCAAACCGCAGGCCACCAAACCCCTGTATTCGGGAAATATCGCGGAAATATCCTGGAACCGGGGACGTGACGTCATGGGGGATAACACCTATGCTTATTCGTACGACATGCTGGGGCGCCTGACCGATGCCGAGTTGTATAAACGCGAACCGTCCGAAAATTTTCCCGGATTTTCCCCGCTCAAGGACAACACCTTTACCGAGCGCAGGATGGAATACGACCTGAACGGGAACATGCGGAGTTTCGAACGCTACAACGGCGATGAAATTCTCAAGTATAAATACCTCCTCGACGGCAACCAGCTCGTCCGTGTAAAACGCTATCCCGGCACAAAAGACTCGGAGGGAAAGGTAGCCTTCGGCATTGAGGAGGCAGACAATCCCTTCGAATACGACACGATGGGAAATCTGGTATATGACGGTCAGAATCAACTGAAAATCTCATACGATTTCCTCAACCTGCCGCAAAAAATCGCACCTGCGGAGCTGCATTCGCAGGCGGGAGAACTGTTTTTAGCAAATTATTGTTATCTTTGGAATGGCGAGAAGATCGCCTCGGCTGACGTCCGGGGTAACGGATACTTGTATATCGGAAGCGTCCGTTACAGCTTAGACTCGGCAAAGCCCGCATTCGAGAGCGCTCCCTTTGCCATGGGACGCATCGGCAGACTGGGTGAAGAATACGATACCCGCTATTTCCTGAACGACCATCTGGGGAGCGTGAGGGCGATCGTAAACCAGAACGGGGTCGTTACTGCTGAATACGACTACATGCCATACGGCATGCAGCATAAAAACAGTTCTTTGGCAACGTCGGACGATAACACGTTCCGATACAACGGAAAAGAGTTCCTGTCCAGGTTCTGCGTCGACCTATACGACTCGCAGGCCAGATTGCAGGGTATGAACGCACGGTTCAACTCGATAGACCCGCTCGCTGGGGAAATGCCCGACATCAGTCCATACGCATATTGCGCAGGTAATCCGATAAAGAATATTGACCCGGATGGAAAATGGATTTGGTCAGTGGTCGGTGCTGCATTAGACTATGGCCTACAAGTTTACCAAAATTATCGCACAGGTAAATCCGGCTATAATGCATGGATAGGGGATGTAAACTTTGCCAGTGTAGGACTATCAGCAGTAAATCCAACAGGGAAATTTAAAGTCGCTAAAATACTAATAGTAGAAGCGACAAAAGCCGCAGTAAATGTTAGTACTAATGATGGTATAAATATTAATACTAATGTAGACGAAGTTGCAAAACAAACTATAATAAATACAGCAGTTAGTATTAGCACATCAAAAATAACTGATATGAGTTCAGACGCCTCACTCAAAGCGGCGAAAAAAGAAGTCGCCAATGCCAATAATGAAGCAAACAAAACTGCGGCAAGGGCAAAACGAGCACCAAATTCACAAAAAAAAGCAGCAGCAGCTAAAAAGGCAGAAGAGAATGTACAAATTGCTCGAGAGAAAGAGGTTCGTACAGAAATATTAAATTCAACGATTGGGCAAATGCCAGCAGATGCAGTAAATACATTAACCAGCTCCGGAGTAAACATAATGTTAGATAAACATTACTATGGCAAAAACAAATAAACCAAAGAAGAAACAGATAAAATCAATTTCCAATAATACTGTTGCATTAATACTATGCGGAGTACTATTTGTATGTATTGGAGGATGGACATATTATAGACATTACAGACTATCGAAAAGCCCCACAGCAACTGTTACCGCTGTAATTACAGATGTGTATATGCAACCTCAAGGCGGAGTTGGTTATCGAACTCCCCGTTCGCAATTCACCTGTAAATATACTTTTAATGGTATTGAATATCAACAAAGTTTTTACTTTCCGAAAGAAAAATGGGAGCAAATACATATCGGGGACTGCGTTGAAGTGAAAATTTCATTGGAAAACAAGCATATTTTTAAATGGAACCAATCAAAAGGGACTTTCAAATGCGACTCTATATCAACTAATTATTTTTCGGGGACAAAAAAATATTGAACCAGAATAAATTATCTTATTTTCACGCAGAGAATCCTAGAATATTCCAGGATTCTCTGCAAAAATGAATGCTTACTTTTTCAGAACAAGATCTTAGCAAATTATTGTTATCTTTGGAATGGCGAGAAGATCGCCTCGGCTGACGTACGGGGAAGCGGATACTTGTATATCGGAAGCGTCCGTTACAGCTTAGACTCGGCAAAGCCCGCATTCGAGAGCGCTCCCTTTGCCATGGGACGCATCGGCAGACTGGGTGAAGAATACGATACCCGCTATTTCCTGAACGACCATCTGGGGAGCGTGAGGGCGATCGTAAACCAGAACGGGGTCGTTACTGCTGAATACGACTACATGCCATACGGCATGCAGCATAAAAACAGTTCTTTGGCAACGTCGGACGATAACACGTTCCGATACAACGGAAAAGAGTTCCTGTCCAGGTTCTGCGTCGACCTATACGACTCGCAGGCCAGATTGCAGGGTATGAACGCACGGTTCAACTCGATAGACCCCCTTGCAGGGGATACGCCCCACGTAAGCCCGTATGTCTATTGTGCCGGGAATCCTATTTTTCGCATAGATCCCACTGGTTTGGCATCCGAAACGCCCTATCATTATAATTGGGAAACCGGCCAATATGAAGATGCAAACGGGCACGGTGTCGTTTGGGGCACAGTTTGGTATTACTTAAAATCTTCGGCAAATGAGTTTGTTGAAAAACAAGTACAAAAATTTGAATCTCGCTTGAACAATGCGGTCAATAACGGAAGTGTTGCGACTGCATCCGTAGCTATGACTGCCGAATTTATTTTTGGAATTGGCCCCGATAAAAGAAATTTCGACGAAGAGCATATCATGACCCAATCGCTAAAGAACTCATATATGACAAAAATAGCATTACGAAAATTCTGGGCAGCATATTCAACAGGTCATACTCCTACTCATTACAGAGTGGATTGGGGGCCAGTCGGGCTTTTTTATGAAACAGGCGTTATCAGTGAAACATGGCATGACAGGGGATTCTCAACCCCTCAGTTTACCGGAACAGCTACTTACTTTTTTAATATTAACGGAAATAACTTAAATATTACAGTCAAAGACGATAAAAACGAGCGTTCTCTATTATTTCACTTTCCAGGCACAGACCGTCACACACGGGATGAAAACAAATTCATGGGAAAAACATCTCAAAGTTACACTTTCTCAGTACCCTTATCGGAGATACCCCAATTAATAAACTAAATAATTAATATGAAAAAAATTATTTTTCTTTTTTTAATCTCCTGTTCTGTTGTATCATGTCAATATAATTGGCCTATTACAGCAGGATATATAATCACATCTGATATTCCGATGCCAGATTCTTGTGATACTAAATTCGGAGTTTTAATTTATAAAAATGATTACACGGAATACATTGCCGGCTCAATTAAACATGTCTATTACAACGATAAAATTATTGTGGCGCAACAAGACTCTCCGGCACAGCCTACATGGTATATTATCCAACCCCGGGAATACGATTATTTGAACGGCGCATGGGATGACAGGATCATAGGCCCAGTCAGCACCGAACAACGCGACAGCGTACTGAGAAAGGCGAACATCCGCATGCAAGACCTACGGCATAACGATTACACGACATGGCGCTTCCCCAAGGATTAAAATGGTCACCTCGACAGACGTCCGGGGTAACGGATACTTGTATATCGGAAGCGTCCGTTACAGCTTAGACTCGGCAAAGCCCGCATTCGAGAGCGCTCCCTTTGCCATGGGACGCATCGGCAGACTGGGTGAAGAATACGATACCCGCTATTTCCTGAACGACCATCTGGGGAGCGTGAGGGCGATCGTAAACCAGAACGGGGTCGTTACTGCTGAATACGACTACATGCCATACGGCATGCAGCATAAAAACAGTTCTTTGGCAACGTCGGACGATAACACGTTCCGATACAACGGAAAAGAGTTCCTGTCCAGGTTCTGCGTCGACCTATACGACTCGCAAGCCAGATTGCAGGGTATGAACGCACGGTTCAACTCGATAGACCCGCTCGCAGAAAAATATTTTCCGGTCAGTCCGTATGCTTAACAGCTCCGGATACTTTCACAGCCTCCGGAGCGGTTCTATTATACCCGCCCGGGTCGAACGCGACCTGAATCACGGCCTGAACGGGAACATGCGGAGCTTCGAGCGGTACACGGCGACAGACTGTACAAATATGTCTACCATTTAGACGGCAACCTGCTCGTCCATGTAAAAAGCCACCCGGGCCCGCAAGACGAACCCGGGTGTTTCAGCGATCGGGATATACCCTACCGGGTACTGAACTTGTAGACACAGACATGGCGGTAGCGCTGGCCGGGGCCGAGCACCGTCGAGGGGAAGCCGGGATGGTTGGGGCTGTCGGGGAAGTGCTGGGTCTCGAGCGCCAGCGAAGCGCGGCGGCCGTAGGATTTGCCGCCCTTGCCGACCAGAGAGCCGTCGAAGAAATTACCGCCGTAGAACTGAATGCCCGGTTCGGTCGTCCAAACCTCCATATAACGCCCCGCAGCGGGTTCATAGACCGTAGCCGCCAGCTCCAGGTCATGGGCGCTCCTGCGCGACAGCACCCAATTGTGGTCGTAGCCGTGGCCGTGGCGGAGCTGTTCGAAATCGGCATCGAGGCGCGACCCGATCGGTGCCGGACGGCGGAAATCCATCGGCGTGCCTTCGACGGGCATCAGGCGGCCGGTGGGGATGAGCGTAGAATCGACGGGCGTGAAGAAATCGGCTGCGATCATCAGCTCATGGTCGTTGATTGGCGGCCCGCCCGCCCCGTGCAGGTTGAAGAATGAGTGGTGCGTGAGGTTGACGACCGTACGACGGTCGGTCGTGGCCTCGTGTGTGACGACGAAGCTGTTGTCGTCGGTCAGCTCGTAGGTCATCGTAACCTTCAGGTTCCCGGGGTATCCCTGATCGCCGTCGGGCGAGAGGCAGGCCAATACGATCTTCTGCGGCGTCACCTCGACGACATCCCACACAACCATGTCGAAGCCCTTGGCACCGCCGTGCAGGCTGTTGGGGCCGTCGTTCAGGGGCAGCGTATACTCCTTCCCGTCGAGCGTAAAGCGCCCTGCGGCGATACGGTTGCCGTAACGGCCGATGGTGGCGCCGAGGAACCGCTCTCCGGTTTGATCGACGTAAGCGCCGAGATTGTCGTGCCCCAGCACGATGTCCGCGAAATTGCCGTCGCGGTCGGGCACCCATAATTCGACGACGCGGCCGCCGAAATTGGTCACCGTCATCTCCAGCCCGCGGGCATTCCTCAACGTGTAAAGGTCGGTCGCCTTGCCGTCCACCGTGGAGCGGAAGGCGGCACGCGAGACCTGCGAATGCCGCTCGGAGCCGCATCCGGAAAGCATTCCTGCCATAAAAAATACGATTAATAAGTTCTGTTTCATTTTATTCGGGTTCGGGAGCCCCCCGGGGCCGACGGCGCCTGCCGCCGGGCAGGGTGCTGTCAGTCGGTTACGACGGGGATGCGGATCAGCGTGAACGAGTGCGCCGGGAAGGCATAGGTGAACCGGTCGCCCCGCGCCTGTGCCTCTTTGGTCACGGTTTTCACGGCCTGACGGGTCATCGAGTTCTCGGCCTTGATGTCGGGGCCGTTGACCTCGTATACCGTCGCCTTGCCGTCGAAACGTCCTGTCTGGCAGAGGATGTCGGTCGTGATGGCCTGCTCCCGGTGGCGGTTGGTGACGTTCACGATCACTTCGCCGGCCTCGCCATCATAGGCCGCCGATACGTCGAGGTAAGGGATCCGCTCCCTGCCCAGCGCATAGGTGTCGCAGTCGACGAAGGTGTCGAGAGACGTGCCGTGGCAATGCGTGGCGAAGAGCTGCAACGGGTAGAAGATCGTCTGGTACCACGAACCATCCTTGGTGGAGAAGATCGGGGCGATGACGTTGACCAGCTGCGCCATGTTGGCCATCTTGACCACATGGGCGTTGCGGACGAAGATGTTGAGGAAAGTCGATACCACCAGCGCATCTTCGAGGTTGTAGACCTCCTCGTTGCCCTCCTCGCCCTTGGCGCGGTACCATACGTTGTACTCGTCGAAGGCGATGTAGATCGGGGCCTTGCGTTCGGCCTTGGTCATCGCCTCGGCGATCAGTCCCTCAGTGATGCGGATAGCCTTCTCGGCGAAGCGCGTCGTGGCCATGAACTTGTAATAATCGTTGCTCCAATTCTCGACGTAGTTGTGCAGGGCGATGTAGTCGGCGTGATTCTTCAGATACTCCAGCACGGTACGGTTCCAGTCGATCCAGTTGCCGTTGTAGTCGCTCGACCCGGCCACGACAAGTTTGATGTCCCGGTCGATCCACTTCATCAGCTTGGCCGTCTCGAGGGCGAACTTGCCGTAATCCTCGGCGTTCTTGTGCCCCATCTGCCACTGGCCGTCCATCTCGTTGCCCAGGGCCCAGTATTTCACCTTGTGGGGTTTCTCGTAGCCGTTACGGCGGCGCAGGTCGGACCAGTAGGTGCCTTTCTCGACATTGCAGTACTCGACCCAGTTGCGAGCTTCGTCCATCGTCCCCGTGCCGAGGTTCACGCAGAAATAGGGCTCGGTGTCGGCACGGCGGCACCACTCGACGAACTCATCGGTGCCGAACGCATTGCTCTCGCGGAAGCCCCATGCCAGGTCGATGCGCGTCGGGCGCCCGGCCTGCGGGCCGATGCCGTCCTCCCAGTGGTAGCCCGAGACGAAGTTGCCGCCCGGCCAGCGCACCAGCGATGTGCGAAGCGCCCGCGTCGCTTCGAGCACGTCCCGGCGGTAGCCCTTCTCGTCCGAAAGGGGCGATCCGGGCTCGTAAAGCCCGCCGTAGATGCAGCGGCCGAGGTGCTCGACGAAGTTGCCGTAGATATTCCGGTCGATTTCGCCCTTTTGGCGTTCGATGTCGACCTTGATTCGGGCATTGCCCGTTTTCCCGCGCGCCCAAAGCCCGCCGGGGATCAGCACGGCGGCCACGAGCGCCGCCAGCATGGTTCTTTTCAGATTCATAGTCTTCGGTTTTTCAGGGTTATTCATCCAGCACCACGATCGTATAGGAGTAGGGCGCTATGTCGACAGTCTGCGCAGCCCGGGCCGGCAGTTCCCGCCCGACGGGGGCGATGCGGCGCGGCTCTTCGGGGGTGTTCACCGCGTCGAGATCGCCCGAGAGCGAAACCATGCGGGCTTGGGAAACCTTCCCCATCCCGTCCACACGCAGGCCCACACGCAGCGGCTCGGCACCCGTATTGGCGATGTGGAGCACGACGCTCCCCGCCTCGCGGCTGCGGGTTGCCGTCACGTCGAGCACCCCGTCGGCGCCCTCGACCCCGCAGCCGACCGTCAGGGGACGGTGGTGTGCCGCAGCCATCTGCTGCGCATAATAGGGGGGCATCCCCCACACCTGGGACGGGGTGAAGAAAACCTGCCCCTGATCCCAGCCGTTGTCGTTTTGCCGGTAGGGTTGCAGGGCATTGGCCGCGCAGGAGGTCAGCACGAAGTCGCCCATGCGGCGCACGGCGTTCTGAAGCGTAACGTGTCCCAGCACGCGCTGCATGTCGTGGCGGTTGCCGTTCTCCTCGAAGATGGCGCATTTCATCGTAGTGGAGGGATTCCACCTGAGGAACAGCTCGCGCATACGGCGCAGTTCGGCCTCGACCTCCCGGCCGCTGGCGAGCTGGTCGGCCCACGGATGGTAGTCCCAATAGTCGGCTTTGCCGTCCAGGGCACGGAACGTCCGTTCCATGCTCGGCGAATCGGCACGCCACCACGCCGTGGAGATCAGTTTCACCGACGGGTCTTTGCCCTTGATGGCGTCGTGCAGCAGGTTGAAGCGCTCGACATAGTGGTCGTATTCGTCGGCACGGTCGCCGTTGAAGAGCACCTCCTCGTTGCCGATGCCGATATATTTCACGCCGTAAGGCTCGGGGTGGCCGTTCTCGGCACGCCGGCGCCCCCACTCCGACGTCACCGGGCCGTTCAGGTACTCGATCATGTCGGCCATATCCTGGGGCGTCTCTTCGATATTGACCGCAAAGGCCGCCGTGAAGCCCGCCTTCTCGCAGAATTGCAGGAAATCCTCGATGCCGAAGCCGTTGGTCGACCAGCGGTACCAGTGCCCGTGGTAGGGCGGCCGCTTGTCGCGGTCGCCGATCATCTTCTTGAAGCGGTAGCCCGAAATGTTGATCATCGTACCGCCGTAACGCAGGAAGGTCAGCCCCTGGTCAACCATCGCCTGCCCGATGTCACCCCGCAGCGGCAGGCCGCGGAAGCGGTCTTCGCCCGTGGACATCAGCGTCACCTGATCGGCCTGCACCCTGCCGGGGCGGTCGAGGTAGAGGGCGAAGCGGGCATCCCCGTCCGCTGCGGCGGCAGTCAGTTCGAACGGAAATTTCTTCCAGGCCGCACCGATGCCCGTGATACGCTGCGAGGCATATTCCTTCGTGCCGTCGGCACTCTGCAACGCCACGACCACATCGCCCGACCCGCGCAGGTAGAGGCGCCCTTCGAATGTCTGCCCCTTGCGCACGGCAATGCCCCAGCGGTTCAGTCCGGCATTGGCGATGCCGACGGTTCCCGTCCCGGAGACGAATTCCACGCTCTGCGAGCAGGCGCCGTTATAGGCGTCCCCCGCCTCGTGGCGGTAGGCAGCCACGGCACCGCCCGTCGAAAAGGCGTCCCACTGCCGGCTGACCTGCACGGCCGGCGTCGTGCGGAACACGAGTTTGCGCGACGCACCGTCGGCCGTAACCTTCACGTTGCGGAACCGTGCCTCGGAATTCCACGTACGCAGGGCGACCCTGCCCCTGGCCAGCACGGGATCGTCGTCCTCGGCACGGAGCACGCAAGCCCCGTTCAGGAAAACCTGCAACGTGCGGCCGTCGGTCTTGAATCCCAGCCTGTTCCATTGTGCGGGGTCGCACGACACGGCAGCATCGGCGATCGGCGTGAAATTGTTCTTATGCTTGCCCAGCACGACCTTACGGCCGTCGGCCGCAAGGCTTATCTCGTAGCCGTGGAAATTGTCGGCGCCGTTGCCCGGCTCCGAAACCCCGGCCAGCAGGCCGGCATTGTCGCCACCGCCGCCGCGGGTGAATTTCAGTTCGGTCTCGACCTCGCCCGCAGCCATCTCCAGCGGGTCATAGACCAGCTTGGCGCCCGCATGAGCGGCACAGAGCAGCTCGTCGCCGGCAACCTGCCACTCCCCTTCGTAGGCCGAGCAGTCATCGAAAAGGGGGTTGGGCACGGGCTCCTCGAAACTCTCGCCGAAGATCCGCTGGTCGTAAAGGCCTCCGTAAATCTCGTGGTTGACGTCTTCGATGCAGGCCCCGTAAAGCCAGGGGGTGACGCTGCCCTCGACTTTCGACGCATCGACCGTGATCGTGGCGTCCGTTGCGCCGCCCGCACAGGCGGCGGCCATGGCGGCACACAAGGCCGCGAGGGGAATTTTTTTCAGGGAACGGTTCATATGTCCGGGTTTTTATTTTACCAGTTCTTTCTGTATCTGTTCGAGCGATTTGTCCTTGGTCTCGGGGAGCTTTATCGCAAAGATAAGGCTGCCGAGGGCAATAAGCGCGAAAAATCCGAAGATATAGGTGCCGCCGACCGAAAGGAAGACGGGGAAGAACCACGACAGCAGCGCCGACCACACCCAGTGGGTCATGCTGCCCAGCACCTGCCCCTTGGCACGCACCGAATTGGGGAAGACCTCGGAAATAACCACCCAGATCGTAGCGCCCAGCGACACGGCGAAGAAGGCGATGTAGCCCATCAGGCAGACGAGCATGTAGTAACCTTCGAAGCGTTCGAGCCAGAACCCGCGCGCCACGAGCACCAGCGAGACGAACATCCCCACGGCACCTACGCCGATGAGCTTCTTCCGCCCCACCTTGTCGATGAGGAACATGCCCAGCATGGTGAACGTGAGGTTGGTGATGCCGATCATGATCGACTGCATCATCGCCCCCTCGCGGAAGACGCCCGACATCTCGAACAGGCGCGGCGCATAGTAGAGGATGGCGTTGATCCCCGTGAGCTGGTTGAACGTCGAGATGAGGAACGCCAGCAGGATGGGGATGAAATATTTTTTCCGGAAAAGCCGCTCGCCCGTATCGCCCGCCCCGGCGAGCGAGGCGCGGATCTCGGCCATTTCGGCTTCGACATTCTCGCGCGTGGTGCGTTCGAGTACACGGCGCGCCTCGGCGTCACGGCTGCGGATAAGCAGCCAGCGGGGGCTTTCGGGCACGGTCATCAGCAACAGGCCGAAGGCCAGTGCCGGGACGGCCTCGATGCCCAGCATCCACTGCCAGTCGTGGGGAATCCCCACGATCCAGTAATTGGTCAGGTAGGCGATGACGATGCCCAGCACGATGTTGAACTGGAAGAAGGCCACGAAACGCCCGCGCCAGTGCGACGGGGAGATCTCGGCGATATACATCGGCCCCACGACCGACGAGGCGCCGACGGCCAGTCCGCCCAGGAAGCGGAAGAACATGAACGAATACCAGTTGACGATCACGGCACTGCCCACGGCCGAGATCAGGTAGAGCCACGCGATCACCTTCAGCGAGCGCAGGCGCCCGTAGCGTTCGGCTGGGCCGCCGCAGACCAGGGCGCCGACGATGGTGCCGATAAGCGCCGTGGCGATCGTGAAGCCGTGCGCGAAGTCCGAGAGCGCATAGATCCCCTGGATCGCCTTTTCGGCACCGGAGATCACGGCCGTGTCGAAGCCGAACAAAAGGCCGCCGAGCGAAGCGACGAAGGCGACATAAAACATGAAGCCTTTAACGGATGTTTTCATATCAGGTCGGATTAGTTGGTTTTCAGTTTCGGTTCACGACGGTTCAGAGGCCGAATTCGATCCGGTTGATCACATGGTTCTGGTAACATTCGTCCAGTTCGACGAAATAGCCGCTCCAGCCCCAGACGCGCACGATCAGGTTGCGGTGCCGCTCGGGATGCACCTTGGCGTCGAGCAGCTTTTCGCGGCTGACGGTATTGAGCTGCAACTGGTGGCCGCCCAGGGCGATGTAGGTCTTGACGAGCATTCCCAGTTTGCGGACGCTCTCCTCGTTGTTGAAGACCGACTGGTCGAACTCGAGGGTCAGCGGCCCGCCGTTGACCACATCCTCCAGACGCGGTTTGGTGAAGGATTTGATGACCGATACGGGCCCGCGCTGGTCGATGAACAGGCTCGGCGAATAGTTGGCGGGGATCATCTCCCCGGCACTGCGGCCGTCGGGCGTGGCACCGAGGCCTGCGGCATGGAAAACATAGTACATGGCCGTACCGGTGCCGGCGCGGTAGATGCCGCCCCGCTCGTTGCGGCGCCCTTCGAGCGCACGTGCGAACGATGCGAGCAGGTCGCGCCCGATGGAGTCGGCATAGTCGTCGTCCTGCCCCATCTTGGGAGCCTCCCGCCGCAGCAGGCGTTGTAATTCGGGTGCGCCGCGGAAGTCGTCCTCCAGCGCCGAGAGCAGCGTCGGGGCATCGAAACGGCGCTCCTCGAAGTAGAATTTGCGCAGCGCCGCCAGCGAGTCGGCCGCCGTGGCAATGCCCGTGCCGTGCAGGCCGTAGTTGTTGTAGCGCGAGCCGAGCGAAATGTCCTGCGCCCGTTCTATGGTGCCGTCCATCAACAGCGACATCATCGGTGCGGGGGCGATGTAGAGGTTGCGGTGCTTGCGGCAGATGGCGTCGGCCTTTTCGGCGATCTTCCGCTCTACACGGCCGTAGAAGGCCGCATAATCGGGGCATTGCTCCAGTTCGGGCAACACCTCGCGCACGCAGCCGATGAGCGACACGGCGTCGATGTTGGGGATGTCCATCGCATGGTTGGGGATGATGAACTCCCAGCAGGCGGCCACGACATAATTGCGGGCGTCCTGCTCCGAGTACCCTTTCTTCATGAGCCCCGGGACGATCACGTCGTCGTTGCTGTACTGCGGGAATCCCAGCCCCTTGCGGGTGAGCTGCGACCCCAGGAAGAAGATTTCGTCAGGCGTATCCGCGTCGACGCGGATGTTGATCTTGGGGTCGATCAACTCCAGTTCGCAGCTGGCCCGCAGGCACATCTCCGAGAGGCGGTTGAAAAGGTAGTCGCCGTTTGCGGCGCGGCCGCCCAGCACCATGCTCTGGCCGTTGTCGCCCTGCTGCATACCGGGATAGAGGTCGCTGTCCTTGTTGCATGCGAGGAAGAACTCTTCCACCAGGTCGAACGCCTCCTCCTCGGTCAGCACGCCGCTGTCGATGTCATGGCGGAAATAGGGGTACATGTACTGGTCGAAACGCCCCAGCGTATTGTGGTAATTGCCGGCCTCCCAGATCGCGAAATGGAGGATGCGCAGCAGTTGCAGCGCCTCGCGCAGCGACCGGGCGCCGCGCGTACGCACGGCCTCGAGCACTTGGGCCGTATCCGCCTGCCCCGCCTCGCGGGCATGAGCGGCGTAACGCCCCGTAAGCTCCTGCACGGCCTCGATGCAGAGCGCCACCGACCCCAGGAAGATACGCTGTTCCTGGTCGAGCGAATCGTCCGCCAGGCGGGACGCGATTTCGGCCTTCCGGGCATCGAGCCCGAGGCGGATGGTGGTTTCGTAGTCGGGCGATATGTTGCAGACCGTCCCGCGCTCGTGGATGTAGTGCGACGCCTTGATCCCGTCCCACTCCTGCGGGGTGAAGATTTCGGGCACTTCGGTAACGGTGCGGGTGAATACGATCTTCTCGCCCGGCAGGATCACGGGCTGTTCGGCACGCATCAGGGCGGCGAGCATCTCCGCCGAGCGCCTCACGGGCGGCATTCCGGCCGCTGCAAACCCGATATTGAGGTTGTCCAGCCCGAGCCGGGCCGGGGTACGGCGCAGGACATGGTGCTCTTTGCGGAGGATATAGCCGCGCAGGTTTTCGATTCTGGGATTCATTGTATGAGTGTTTTAAGATTGTAGTCGCTGAAAACGTCGTGGACACGGGGCTCCGCCCCGGTATCGAAACCGGGGGCATACGTCCGGCCGATCATGGCGTACTTCGCCCCGGCGGTCTTGTGGTAGCGCAGGATCTCGACCCGCTCCAGCCCCGGGGCATCCTTAATCAGCAGGCAGGTCTGCAACATGTTCTCCCGCGTATCGTTCACCCCGGGGATCAGCGGGATGCGAACAACGAACGGCCGGCCCGAAGCGCACAGCCATGCCAGGTTGCTCAGGATGGGGGCATTGTCCACCCCCGTCCAGCGGCGGTGCTGCACCGGGTCGGCGTGTTTCACGTCGAACAACACCAGATCGGCGTGCCCCGCCACCCGGCGGAAAACATCCGGCGCGGCATAGCCGCTCGTCTCGACGGCCGTATGCACCCCCGCGGCCTGCAACGCGGCAAGCACCTCTGCCGCAAATGCGGCCTGCAGAAGCGGCTCGCCACCCGTGAGCGTCACACCGCCGCGGTTCATGGCATATACCGCCTTGTTGCGCAGCAGTTTGCCGGCCAGCTCCCCCGAGCAGATCGCGTACCCGCACATCGTGCGGCCGTCGCGGCGATCCATATACTGCGGCTCGGGGGAAATGCCCTCGGGATTGTGGCACCAGGCACAGCGAAGCGGGCACCCTTTCAGGAAAACGGTGGTGCGGATACCCGGCCCGTCGTGTATGGCGAACTCCTCGATGCTGAAAACGATCCCTTTCTCCATTGCGCTGTGTGATCTTTTGGGCAAATATAAATAAAATTTCGTCATACTGGTACGAACTGGTATGATTTTTTTTTATTTTTCGTACCGGTTCGTACCGATATTACCCGATTTTACGTATATTTGCACGACATTGCGTGTGCAAAGCCATGAAAAACAACGAATCGAAATACAAACAGGTCGTCAACTTCGTCATCGACGGCATCGCCGAAGGGAAGCTCCAGAAGGGGGACTGGATACCCTCGATCAACGAATTCCGCGAGAATTACCACCTCTCGCGCGACACGGTCTTCGCCGGGCTGAGCGAACTCAAATCGCGCGGCATCATCGCCTCGACGCCCGGCGTGGGCTACTACATCGCCTCGGCGCGAATCCCCTCGGAACAGAATATTTTCCTGCTCTTCAACGAATTCAACGAATTCAAGGAAGACCTCTACAACTCGTTCATGGAGCACGTCGGCAAAGGCGTAAGCGTAGACCTCTATTTCCACAACTACAACCGCAGGGTCTTCGACGCGCTGGTGACCGACGCCAACGGCAAATACACCACCTATATCATCATGCCGGGCAAGTTCACCGGCATTGGGCCGCTGCTCGAAAGCCTCTCGGGGCGGGTGTTCCTGCTCGACCACTTCCACCCCGAACTGCTGGGCAGATATTCGTCCGTGGCGCAAAACTTCGAAAAGGACACCTACGAGGCGCTCTGCCACGGGCTGCGGCATATCCGCAAATACGAACGGCTGCTGATGGTGCAGCACGAAAAAAAGGAGCCGCAGGAGCGCTACGACGGACTGGTACGCTTCTGTGCGGAACACGGGTTCGGGCACGAATACCTCGCCTCGATCCGCGACCGCGAAATCCGCGAAGGCGACCTGTTCATCCTCGTCAGCGACCGCGACCTGGTGACGCTGCTCAAGCAGGCCGAGCGGCAGCAGATGACGCCCGGCCGCGAATTCGGCATCATTTCGTACAACGACACGCCGCTCAAGGAGATCCTCGCGGGCGGGATCACCACCCTCTCGACCGACTTCCGCCAGATGGGGCTGACGCTGGCGCAGCTGATCTCCCAGAAAGGCATCCGCAACATCGAGAACCCCTGGATGCTCAACATCCGGCGCTCCCTGTAAAACGGCAACGGGCTGCAATTCCGGGCACTCTGCGGGCGAAGCGGCGGACTGACGGGCTGACGGGCTGACGGGCAAATGAGTCGGAGGACTGGCAGACCGATGAGCTGACGGGCTGGCAGACAGACAGAAGGACTGATGAGTTGGCGGACTGGCAGACCGATGAACCGATGGGCTGATGGGCAGGCAGACTGCCAGCCGTGGGAAAAGGCCTGGGCACACGTCCGAAAAACAAACATCCCGCACATATGATGTGCGGGATGTTTTTATTTCTTCGCCCTGCGCAACTCTTTCGCCCTGCGCTGCGCCTCCTGCGCTTCGGCCCGCTGTTCCAGCACCTCCTTGCGGGATCGGAACTTTTCCCGCGCCGACAAGACCCGCTCTTCATAACGCCGCTGTCTGAGCCTTCCCAACCAGTCGGGCGCCAGCACGACCGAGACATACCCGATCGCCTGTCCCGCGCAGTAACACCCGACCTGCGCCCACAAATTCCCCTCGAACGCCCCGATGGGCAGCACCCGGTATTCCAGCCAGGGAAACAGGGCGAACATCACCAGCAGCATGGCTGCATCGAGCCGTTCGTTGCGCGACCACCCGAGCCTGCGCCACCCTAAGAGGAGAGCCAGCAGGTTGATGCACAGCATGGAGGGAATAAGCATCCGGGGCGTAAGCAGCGACACCCCGGGACAGAACAGGATGACATAAAGGCCCGGCACGGCGGGCAAGACGAGCTGTGCGGCAAACAGCCCTATTTTCATTCGTTCGGTTTTCATAGAGATACGGAGATCGGGGCACCCTCCGATACGGCACATCGAATATAGGAAAAAATCCCGGACGGTGCAAATCGCCGTCCGGCTTTTCGTCCGGCAAAGCGAAACAAAATCCCGGCGAGCGAATCGCCGGGATCTGCCTCTGTCCGGCAGGCTCCAAGTCACCGGATACCGGACATATCTGTCCCTCTGAAAGGGATTTGCGGAACGGATCCTGAATTCCCGACGGAACAGGGAACCTCCTCCGCGGGAAGCCTACCCTAACTTCATGACATCGTCGATGCCCATGTCCTTATAGGTGGTTGCCAGCTCCTCGCTGCGGTCGGAAATGACCAGCAGCTTGTCGCCCAGCTTGAGTTCCGTCTTACCCTGCGGCACGAAATACTCACCGTCGCGGCAGACCATCATCACCAGCGTATTCTCGGGGAGGGTGATGTCCTTGAGCGTATGCCCGCTTTCGAGCATCGTCTCGTTGACCTCGACCTCCGTAAGCGCCGACTTCATGTCCTGGTGCATGTCGACGCTGAAGGCCGACTCGCGCTCCTCATAGGCCAGCCCCAGAAGGTTGGCCATGCCGCTCACCGTAGTGCCCTGCACCAGCAGCGAAATGATCGTCCCCAGGAAAACCACGTTGAACAGCAGCCCGGCATTCTCCACATGCGCCATCAGCGGATAGATGGCGAAAAGGATAGGCACGGCGCCGCGCAACCCGACCCACGACACGTAAAGCCGCGCCTTGGTCGTAAACTTGCGGAACGGGAGCAGGCAGGTGAAGACCGTCAGCGGACGCGCCACAAGGATCATGAACGCCCCGACCAGCCCGCCGAGGATCAGCACCCGGGGTTCGAGCAGTTCGTTGCTGTTCACGAACAGGCCCAGCGTGAGGAACATCACGATCTGCATGAGCCACGTGAACCCGTCGAAGAAGACGGTCAGCGGCCGTTTCTGTTCGAGTTTATGGTTGCCGATAACCAGACCCGAAAGGTAGACGGCCAGGTAGCCGTTACCCTTGATCAGGTCGGTGAAGGCGAACGAGAAGAAGATGAATGCCAGCAGGAGTACCGAGTAGAGCGAATGGTTGGCCAGCTTGATGCGGTTGATCGTCCATACGGCCAGCCGCCCGATCAGGTACCCGGACAGGGCGCCCACGACCATCTGCACCACGAAAAAGACTACGCTCATACCCAGGCCGACGCCGGACGAGGTATTCGACACGACGCTGATGAGCAGGATGGTCATCATGTATGCCATCGGGTCGTTCGAACCGCTCTCCAGCTCCAGCAGCGGGCGCAGGTTTTGCTTGAGCCCCTGTTTCTTGCTTCGCAGGATGGAGAAAACCGACGCCGAGTCGGTCGAGGACATCGTGGAGGCCAGCAGCAGTGCCAGCGCGAACGGTATTTCGATCCCCAGCCACGGAGCCACCAGCCACACGAAACCGGCCAGCACGAACGCCGTCATGACCACGCCGACCGTAGCCAGTACGACGCCCGGGCCGATGATGGGTTTTATCTCCGAGAACTTCGTGTCCATACCGCCCGTGAAGAGGATAATACACAAGGCGATCATACCCACGAACTGGGTCATCTCGACCGAACGGTACGAGATGAAATTCAAACCGAACAACATGCCCACCCCGAGGAACAGCAACAGCGCGGGGGCCCCGAAACGATACGCGACCTTACCGGCCATCACCGCCACGAAGAGCAGCAATGCGCCTACCAATACTACGTTTTCACCACTGATGTCTATCATTCTTCTCCGTTTATGTTACGTTATGCTTTATCTACTATGTTCAGCCTGGTCAGCGGCTTGTACTCCAGGTCGGCGTACTCGAACGCCTGCATGGCTGCAAAACTGTTGTCGGGCGTACGGTAGAGGGCCACCGTGAGCGCCGGGACATTCGCGCGTGCCAGCCCCAGCAGCCGGTCTACGGCGCCGTCCTCCACCGACTGCACCACATCGGCACGGACGCCCCGGTCGAAGTAGAGCTCCTCGAAAACGAGGTAGCAATGCTTGTCCTTGTGGAAAGGCACGCCCCCCGAGCCGAAGAGCTGGATCGCAGCCATGACCATCCCCGAGAGGATCAGCAGCCCGCCGATGAAAACGATCGCCGAACGCATGTTGTTCGTGAGCTCCGCCCCGTACATATTATTCACTACCACCAACGCAACGCCGGCGATGAACAGCACGGCAGCGCGCAACTGGGACTTACGGCGTTTTACCACAACGCCCCCGGGCAAGGCGTACATCGCCTCGCAAATTTTATTCCTATCCATATCTTTTTCATTATTAATCGTTTGTATTTCCTTTGTAAACCGGTAAAATACAACACGCTAAATAATGAGCCGGCGCAGGCGGTAGACGTAGTAGTCTACGGCATGCAGGCCGACGGACAGGTCAGAAGATTTGAATTCCGAGGTTACTTTCACGACACCCGCCTCGAACCGGTTCGCCGCAAAACGGTCGGCGTTCTGGCCGGTTTCGGATCCGCCGCGTTGGGAAACGGGCACGACCGGGGCAGGAGATACTTCCCCCGCCACGCGGGGCAAATTCAGGTCAGCATTGTACTCGCGCTCGCAACGCCATTGGTCGTGGGAAGCGCGGTCGACCGAAATCGTGACGGCGGCATGCTCCGCAACGGACGCAGGAATCCCCCTGCCGCCCGTTTCGTAGAACAGGCAACACAGCAAGCCCGACAGTATGATCGCGATTTTACGCATGCCTGAATTTCGATCGGCAACAAAGATAAAAAAAATCCGGCAAACATCACGCCTCTGCGGGGCAAAAAGAACTTATTGGGGGATAAAAATATACGTAATCGTCCCTTGCTGGCGTGCCGGGGCGGAGTCGTCGATGTTGAAACGCGATCTGCGGGCCGAACCGAGCGCCGAAGAGCGCATGCACTCGTCCCCGCCTTCGACCACCCGGGCGTTCGTCACGTCGCCCGCACGGTTGACCGTAATCTCGACCACCACTTCGCCGCCGCCTTCGCATTTGTAGGCCGGGACGGCCAGGTAGCGGGACGTCCGCACCGGGTCGGTCAGCGAAAAGGAAACCGTGACGCGCCCCTTGACCTTGCGATCCTGGTGCTCGGAATCCTCCCCGGCGCCGCGGCGCTGGCGGATGGCGCGCTCCTCGGCGAGCCCCTGTTCGTAAGCCTCGCGGTTGGCACGCATGCGCTCCTCGGCCGCAGCTGCGGCATCGTTGAGCGCCGCGGCATTGGTACCGCGGTCGTCCCTGAGCTTTTCGTTCAGCGCGTTTTCGTTCGAAACCTGGTTCTGGATGCTCCGCCAGTCGATCGGGTCTTTCTCCTGCCGTTCGCGCGCCAGCCGTTCCAGCCTGTCGCGCTCCTGTTCCAGCTCGGCCAGCGTCTGCAGGTCGATATACATCCCCTGGGTATGGGGCTTGCGGCCGACGACGATCTTCGACGAAACGAAGGCGATCATCAGCACCAGGTAGGCGATGAGCGTCACGCACAACCCGATGCGGTGGTCGTACGTCCACGAACCGGCATCCTGCTTCCGTTTCTCGAAAGGCAGGCGCAGGCGGGGGCGTTTGACTCGTTTTTCCGGTTCCGGCGTCGGCATGGCGTGTTTCCTGTTTTTTCCGCACAAAAATACTGTTTTTTTCCGAAATATCCACCCCCGCCCGCGGCGATGTCGCTATAAACCCTTACTTTTTATAATAACCGCATACGTACTTTTTATTAAGAAAAAATTTTTATCTTTGCGCGTAAATAATCGGAAACACTGCTTATGTCAACAAAACAACAAACGCTGAAGGCCCCGATCTCATTCTCCGGCAAGGGCCTCCATACGGGCGTCAAGGTAACCATGACCGTCAATCCCGCCGAAGTCGACACGGGGATCGTATTCCGCCGCACCGACATCGAAGGGCAACCCATAATCCCCGCACTCTGCGACTACGTCGTAGACACTTCGCGCGGCACGACCATCGAATCGGGCGGCCACCGCGTAAGCACCATCGAACACATCATGTCGGCGCTCTGGACGCTGGGCGTGGACAACGCCGTCATCGACATCGACGCCCCCGAGACCCCCATCATGGACGGTTCGGCCTGCGCCTATGCCAAGGCCATCACCGAAGCGGGCGTCGCCGACCAGGACGCCGAACGCAAATTCTACCACGTGACCGAAAAGATGGTCTATACGATCCCCGAGAAGGGCGTGGCCATCATCCTCTACCCCGACGACGAGTTTTCCGTCTCGGTACACGTGGACTACAACTCGAAGGTCATCGGCAACCAGTACGCCACCTTCAACCCGGGCGACAACTACGCCGAGAAAATCTCGCCCTGCCGCACATTCGTCTTCCTGCACGAACTGGAGCCGCTCATCAAGATGAACCTCATCAAGGGCGGCGACCTGGACAACGCCATCGTAGTGGTCGAAAACCCCGTCCCGGCCGACCAGCTGGAGCACCTGAAAAAGATCTTCGACAAGCCCGACATCGAGATCAAGGCGGGCTACCTCAATAACCTCGAACTGCGCTGCAACAACGAACTGGCGCGCCACAAGCTGCTCGACCTGCTGGGCGACTTCGCACTGCTGGGCGTCCGCATCAAGGGCCGCGTCTGGGCCACCCGCCCCGGGCATTTCGCCAACACCGAGTTCATGAAGCAACTCAAGCACACCATCCGCAAAGCCGGCGAGAAACCCCGTTTCCAGTACGACTGCCGCAAGCCGCCGCTCCACGACATCAACGACATCCGCCACATGCTGCCCCACCGCCCGCCGTTCCTGCTGGTAGACCGCATCTTCCACCGCGACGCGACGGACGTGGCCGGTATCAAGAACGTCACGATGAACGAACCCTTCTTCGTGGGGCATTTCCCCGAAGAGCCCGTCATGCCGGGCGTGCTGATCGTCGAAGCGATGGCGCAGTGCAGCGGCATCCTGGTGCTGGGCGACGTGCCCGACCCGGAGAACTACTCGACCTATTTCATGAAGATCGACGGCGTGAAATTCAAGCGCAAGGTCGTCCCCGGAGACACGCTCCAGTTCGAAATCCACCTCATGGAGCCTATCCGCCGCGGCGTGGCCGTCGTGGAGGCGAAGGCCTTCGTAGGCGAAACCCTCGCATGCGAAGCCGTCCTGATGGCCCAGGTCGTTAAAAACAAAAACAACAAGTAAGCGATGATCAGCAATCTGGCATACATCCATCCCGACGCCAAAATCGGGAACAATGTTACGGTGGAACCGTTCGCCTATATCGCCGGCGACGTCGTGATCGGCGACGACTGCTGGATCGGGCCCGGCGCCGTGATCCACGACGGGGCGCGCATCGGCAAAGGATGCAGGATACATACCGCAGCCTCCGTCTCCTGCCTGCCGCAGGATCTGAAATTCGCAGGCGAGGTCACGACGGCCGAGATCGGCGACTACAACGACATCCGCGAGTATGTGACCATCAGCCGCGGCACGGCATCGCGCGGCAAGACGGTCGTGGGCGACCACAACCTGCTCATGGCCTACGTCCACATCGCCCACGACGACGTGGTGGGCAGCAACTGCGTCATCGCCAACCGCGTGTCGCTGGCCGGCGAGGTCGAGATCGGCGACTGGGTGGTGATCGGCGGCCACGCCGCCATACACCAGTGGACGCGCATCGGCGACCACGCCATGATCCAGGGCGGGGCGCTGCTGGGGCAGGACGCCCCTCCGTTCGTCATCGTACGCAACGACACGATGCGCTTCGCGGGTATCAACAAGATCGGACTCTCGCGCCGCGGCTTCACCCCCGAGCGCATCGGCGAGATCCACGACGCCTGCCGCATCCTCTTCCAGAGCGGCCTGAACTACATGTCGGGTTGCGAGGAGGTCGAGAAGCAGGTACCCCAAAGCAAGGAGCGCGACGAGCTGGTGAGGTTCATCCGCGAATCGAAGCGCGGCATCATCAAGCCCTACGAAAGCGTATCGAAAGAGGAGTAAAATTTCCGTATAAATATTGGTATATTAGAAATTTTCACTATATTTGCAATGTCGAAAGACAAAGCAAGTGGTAAGGGGACGGGGAGTCCCCTTATTTTATACATATTCACGACCGGTATTCAGCTATGATCGACACAAAAAAGATAATCGAGGCGGCGGAGCGCAACCTGCAGGGGACGGACATGTTCGTCGTGGGATGCACCTGCACGCCCGGCAACGACATCGAGCTGCTCATCGACAGCGACACCTCGGTGGCCATCGACGCCTGCGTCAGGCTCAGCCGCTCGATCGAGGAGGAATTGGATCGCGACGAGGAGGATTTCTCGCTGACGGTGGCTTCGGCCGGCATCGGGTCGGAGCTCAAAAGCCTGCGCCAGTACCGCAAGCTGGTCGGCAACACGGTCGAGGTGCTGCTCACCTCGGGCATCAAGGTGCTGGCGAAACTCGACGCGGCCGACGACCAGGGCATCACCCTCTCCTACGAGGAGAAGCAGGCCGTCGAAGGCAAGAAACGCAAGCAACTGGTGACGGTGACGCGCCGCTACGGGTTCGGCGAAATCAAGTCCGCGCGGGAGTGGCTGGATTTCAAATAGGCACTCGCGCCGGACAACCCCGGACAAACTGCGGGGAACCGCAGGCAAAAACAAGCATAAACTGAAAACAAGATAAACGACACAATGGACAATCTCAATCTTATCAGCAACTTTGCCGAGTTCAAAGAGCTGAAGAACATCGACAAGAGCACGATGATCGGTGTGCTGGAGGACGTTTTCCGCCACGCACTGCAGAAACAGTACGAGACGGACGAGAATTTCGACGTCATCATCAACCCCGAGAAGGGCGACCTGGAAATCTGGCGTAACCGCACCGTCGTCGAGGACGGCGCCGTCGAGAATCCCAATACGCAGATCGCCGTGTCGGAGGTCAAGGCCATCGACCCGACCTACGAGATCGGCGACGAATATGCCGACGAGATCAAACTCGCCTCGTTCGGCCGTCGCGCCGTGTTGTCGCTGCGCCAGAACCTGGCATCGCGCATCCTCGACCTGGAGAAGGCCAGCCTCTACGAGAAATATTCGGAGAAGGTCGGCGAGATTGTCACCGGCGAAGTTTACCAGGTGTGGAAAAAGGAGGTGCTGATCCTCGACGACGAGGAGAACGAGCTGATCCTGCCCAAGGCGGAGCAGATTCCCAACGACTTCTACCGCAAGGGGGACACCATCAAGGCTATCGTCAAGTCGGTCGAGATGAACAATAACCAGCCGCGTATCATCCTTTCGCGCACGGCCAACCAGTTCCTCGAACGCCTCTTCGAACAGGAGGTTCCCGAGATCTTCGACGGGCTGATCACCATCAAGAAGATCGTCCGCATCCCGGGCGAACGCGCCAAAGTCGCCGTGGAGTCCTACGACGAGCGCATCGACCCGGTAGGCGCATGCGTCGGCATGAAGGGTTCGCGCATCTACTCGATCGTCAAGGAGCTGCGCAACGAGAACATCGACGTGGTGAACTACACGGCCAACCCGTCGCTGATGATCCAGCGCGCGCTGAACCCCGCCAAGATTTCGAGCATCACCATCGACGAGGAGAAGATGACCGCTTCGGTCTACCTCAAGCCCGACCAGGTGTCGCTGGCCATCGGCAAGGGCGGCCTGAACATCCGCCTCTCGAAGATGCTCACGGGGTATGACATCGACGTATACCGCGAGGTCGAAGAAGAGGACGTGGCCCTCACCGAATTCGCCGACGAGATCGACGGATGGATCATCGACGCCCTGAAGAACGTCGGCTGCGACACGGCCAAGAGCGTGCTGGAGCTGCCCGTAGAGGAGATCGCCGCGCGTGCCGACCTGGAGCTGGAACAGGCACAGAAGGTCGTCGAAATCCTGAAGGCCGAATTTGAAGAGTAACATAAGCAAGAAAGGAAAACACAAGATATGGGTAACGAAAGAAAATTAAGGCTCATTCAGGTTGCAAAGGAGTTCAAGGTGGGACTGAATACCATCACGGACTTCCTGCAGAAGAAGGGCATCAAGAGCGACGGGTCGCCCAATACGCTGGTCGACGCGGAGACCTATGCCGTTCTGGAGAAGGAGTTCGGGGCGAACCGCGCCGCAGGCAATGCACGCGAGTCGATCCGCGAGCGCATCTCCCTGAAGCAGACGACCATCACCCTCGAAGAGGCTAAGAAGCAGGAGCGCGAGGAGGAAAAAGAGGTGGTCATCAAAAGCAACGTAATCAGCGTCAAGGACGAAATCCAGCAGCCGAAGTTCCTCGGCAAGATCGACCTGTCGCCCAAACCCAAGGCTGCGCCGGCACCCGCCCCGAAGGCGGAAGCGGAAAAACCCGCCGCACAACATCCTGCGGCCCCCGCAGCACCGGCACCTGCCCAGGCGCCCAAGGCTACCGCACAGCCCGCACCGGCCATGCCTGCAAGCCCGGAAGCCCGGCCGTCGCAGGCAAGCCCTGCCGCACCGGCAAGCCCCGCCGCACCCGCAACGCCGGTGCATGCGGCGCCTGCTGCTCAGGCTGCCCAGGCTGCGCCCGCTGAACCTGCGAAACCCGCCGCACCGGCCACGCCGGCACCCGCAGCGCAGGCTCCCGGGCAACCGGACGCCAAGCCCGCAGAAGCCCCGGCACCCGCGCCGGAACCGGCCGCTCCCAAAGACAACATCTTCCGTCCGGAGACCGTGACCCTTACCGGGCCGCAGGTACTCGGCACGATGGACGTGTCGGGATTCGTGGCCGGCGGCAAGCACAAGCGCAAGCGCCTGCAAAAGGAAAAGGTCGACGTCAGCAAAGCCCCGAAGGGCAATGCGCAGGGCGGCGGCAACAAGCAGGGCGGACAAGGGGGCCAGGGAGGCCAGAACCGCCCCGGGCAGGGCGGACAAAACCGTCCCGGCGCCCAGGGTCAGAACCAGCCCAAACCGGGCGAAGGCCGCCGCAACAAGAACAAAGGCAAGGCCGCACCCAAGCCGATCGTACGCCCCGAAGTGAGCGACGAGGAGGTTTCGAAGCAGGTAAAGGACACCCTGGCACGCCTGACGGCCAAGGGTGCCAAAAGCAAGAGTTCCAAATACCGCAAGGATAAACGCGACGCCGTGGCCGAGCGTATGAACGAAGAGTTCGAACGCGAGGAACAGGAACGCTCGACCCTCAAAGTCACGGAGTTCGTGACCGTGAGCGAACTGGCGACGATGATGAACGTGTCGCCCACGCAGGTCATCACGGCCTGCATGAACCTGGGACTGATGGTGTCCATCAACCAGCGCCTCGACGCCGAAGCGCTCGTCGTGGTCGCCGAGGAGTTCGGCTACAAGGTCGAATTCGTTTCGGTCGAGATTCAGGAGGCCATCAACGACGAAGGCGAAGACAAGGAGGAAGACCTCGTGCCGCGCCCCCCGATCGTCACGGTCATGGGACACGTCGACCACGGTAAGACCTCCCTGCTGGACAACATCCGCAAAACCAACGTCATCGAAGGCGAGGCCGGAGGTATCACGCAGCATATCGGTGCGTACAGCGTCGAGCTCAACGGCCAGAAGATCACGTTCCTCGATACGCCGGGCCACGAAGCCTTCACGGCCATGCGTGCCCGCGGTGCCGCCGTAACGGACGTTGCGATCATCATCGTGGCGGCCGACGACAGCGTCATGCCACAGACGATCGAGGCCATCAACCATGCGCAGGCCGCAGGCGTGCCGATGGTCTTCGCCATCAACAAGATCGACAAGCCCAACGCCAACCCCGACCACATCAAGGAGCAGCTCTCGCAGATGAACTACCTCGTGGAGTCGTGGGGCGGTAAATACCAGGATCAGGAGGTTTCGGCCAAGAAGGGCCTTAACCTCGACAAACTGCTCGAAAAGGTGCTGCTCGAAGCCGAGATGCTCGACCTGAAGGCCAACCCCAACAAGAAGGCGCAGGGCACGGTCATCGAATCGACGCTCGACAAGGGCCGCGGGTACGTCTCGACGATCCTCGTGCAGAGCGGTACGCTCCACGTGGGCGACGTGATCCTGTCGGGCACCTACACGGGCCGCGTGAAGGCCATGTTCAACGAGAACGGCAAGAAGGTCGATTCCGCCGGCCCCTCGACGCCGGTACAGGTGCTGGGACTGAACGGCGCACCGCAGGCCGGCGATACGTTCAACGTGATGGAGGACGACCGCTCGGCACGCGAAATCGCCAACAAACGCGAGCAGTTGCAGCGCATGCAGGGCATCATGACCCAGAAGCACGTGACGCTCGACGAAATCGGCCGCCGTATCGCCATCGGATCGTTCAAGGAGCTCAACATCATCGTCAAGGGCGACGTGGACGGCTCGATCGAGGCCATGTCGGGCTCGCTCATCAAGCTCTCGAAGGAGACCGTGCAGGTCAACGTCATCCACGCCGCCGTGGGACAGATCTCGGAGTCGGACGTGCTGCTAGCCGCCGCTTCGAACGCCATCATCGTCGGCTTCCAGGTACGCCCGTCGGCCTCGGCGCGCAAGCTGGCCGAGAAGGAGGAGATCGAAATCCGCCTCTACTCGATCATCTACGACGCGATCAACGACATCAAGGATGCCATCGAGGGCATGCTCGAGCCCGTGATGAAGGAGGAGATCGTCGCTTCGGTCGAGGTACTGGAGATCTTCAAGATATCGAAGGTCGGCACCGTGGCCGGCTGTATCGTCCGCGAAGGCAAGCTCCAGCGCAACACCCCGATCCGCGTCATCCGCGACGGTATCGTGATCTACACCGGCAAGCTGGGTTCGCTCAAGCGCTTCAAGGACGACGTCAAGGAGGTTACGGCCGGCCAGGACTGCGGCCTGAACATCGAATCGTTCAACGATATCCGTGTCGGCGACATCGTCGAGGGATACGAACAGGTCGAGGTGAAACGCAAATAGCAACGCCATGCTGAAACGTCTGACCGTTTTGCTGTTGTCGCTCTGCACGCTGTGCGGAGCGGCATTGGCCATGCAACCCGGGGAGGGTAGCACCGCAAAGGAACAGAAGGCGCTGCAAAAGGCCCAGAAGAAAAAACTCCGCCGGGAAGCGCGGCATTTCGAATCCCTGCGCAATGAAGCCGTCGAGAAATTCGCCCGCGGGCACCAGCCCTCGGAGATCAGCACCCCCTCGTTCGTAAACGACTTCCGCATTTCGAACGTCATCTGCGCCGGGGACAACATCACGGGCACCGTGATGCTGCATTTCGACATCACGCCCCTGTACGGCGGCTTCCGCCTCTATATGGGCGGCGAGCGCAACGGCACGTCCGCCTTTGCCAAAGGCGTGGCCTACCCTTCGTCCGACCACTACGGCCGGGTCTACACGATGCGCGGAGGACAACCCGAACATGTCGTCGTCATGTTCTACAACATCGCCCCGGGCGTCGACGCCCTCGACCGCGTGGACATCAGCATGGGCCTTGCTCTGAATACGCTGAACATCATCACGATGCGCAACGTACCGATTTTCTGGACTTACACGGACAAGGCCATCAGGAACTTTGTCCGTGAAAAATCGGCGAAAGAAACCGCAAACCAAAACCAAAATACAAACTTAAAGTAAAAATGACTACCCAGATCAAATTTACGACCGCCGAAGAGGCCGTCAAGGTTATCAAATCGGGCGACCACATCCACCTGAGCTCCGTGGCTTCGGCACCCCAGTGCCTGATCAACGCCATGTGCGCACGCGGCGAGGCCGGCGAACTGAAGGATGTCCACATCCACCACCTGCACACCGAAGGGCCGGCACCCTATGCCGACGAGAAATTCGAAGGCGTATTCCAGCTCGATTCGTTCTTCGTGGGCGGCAACGTCCGCAAAGTCACCCAAAGCGGCTATGCCGACTATATTCCGATTTTCCTGAGCGAGACGCAGCGCCTCTACCGCTGCGGAGCAGTACCCTGCAATGTGGCGATGATCCAGGTGTCGACACCCGACAAGCACGGCTTCGTATCGCTCGGCACGTCGGTCGACGCAACGCTGGCCGCCGTGGAGACCGCCGAGCACGTGATCGCCGTCGTAAATAAATATGTCCCCCGCGCATTCGGGCAGGCCATGATCCACTCGTCGAAGATCGACATCTTCGTACAGGATGATAAACCGCTGATGGAGGCGCACTTCACGCAGCCGAACGCCACCGAAGAAGCCATCGGCAAACACTGCGCCGCCCTGATCGAGGACGGTGCGACGCTCCAGATGGGCATCGGCGCCATCCCGAACGCCGTACTGGCGCAGCTGGGCAACCACAAGAACCTGGGTATCCACACCGAAATGTTCGCCGACGGCGTACTCCCGCTCGTGGAGAGCGGCGTCATCAACGGCGAAGCCAAGAACATCGACAAGGGTAAGATGGTATCGACGTTCCTGATGGGTTCGCAGCGCGTCTACGACTTCATCGACGACAACCCTGCCGTGCTGATGATGGACGTGGGCTACACGAACGACCCCTATATCATTTCGAAGAACGACCGCGTGACGGCCATCAATTCGGCGCTGCAGGTCGACATTACCGGCCAGGTATGCGCCGACTCGCTGGGCACGAAGTTCTATTCGGGCGTCGGCGGCCAGATCGACTTCGTATACGGCGCATCGCTGTCGAAGGGTGGCAAGGCCATCATAGCCATGCCTTCGGTGACCAACAAGGGCATCTCGAAGATCGCCCCCGTACTGTCGCCCGGCGCAGGCGTCGTCACGACGCGCAACCACATCCACTGGTTCGTAACCGAGCACGGGGCCGTAGACCTCTACGGCAAGACGCTGCAGGAGCGCGCCCGCCTGATCATCTCCGTAGCCGACCCGTCGGCACAGGAGGAACTCGACCGTGCCGCCTTCGAGCGTTTCGGCCCGCACCACCACTATGTGAAAGGTTACATGAAAAAGTAATTTTTTTCACATCCGCGAGGCGCCCACTGCAATAGTGGGCGCTTTTTTTGTATCTTTACTCAAACAAAAACGCCCGCACATGAAAAAATATACGTTTTTCCTGCTGCTCATCCTCCTGACAGGCTGCGCCGCGTCCCGCAAGGCCCATGTCAGCGCAACACCCGACGGAAAACAATACGTCGTAATCCTTTCGATGGACGCCTTCCGCTGGGATCTGGCCGGTCGCAGCCATACGCCGACACTCGACTCGCTCGCCCGGGCGGGAACCTATGCCGAAATTTATCCGGTCTACCCCTCCAATACCTTCCCGAGCCACTACGCCATGGCGACGGGGCTGCATCCCGACCACCACGGGGTCGTGAACAATAACTTCTACGACCGGAAGGCCGGGCGCAAGCTCTCCGTGTTCGACGCGGAGGATGTCCGGCTGCCGGGGTTCTGGAGCGGCGAACCGATCTGGAACACGGCGGAAAGACAGGGCCTCACGGCTAACATCTTCATGTGGCCGGGCAGCGAAGTCCCGATCGACGGACGCCAGGCGACCGTCTGGACTCCCTATTCGTCGAAACCGACCTACTACGAACGCGCCGACTGGGTGATCGACGCCATGACGCGCCCCGAAGCCGAGATCCCGGAGCTGGTGATGTGGTATTTCGAGGAACCCGACGCCACGATGCACACCTACGGCCCCGAGTCGCCCCAGGCAGTCGCCCAGGCCGAACACATCGACTCCGTCCTCCGTTATTTTTTCCGTGAGATCCGGCGTTCGCCCGTCTTCGAGCGTATCAATTTCATCGTCACGGCCGACCATGGCATGGCCGCGCTTTCGCCGGAGCGCTACATCAACCTCATGCCGCTGCTCGACACTACGCAGGTCATACGCACCGTGCCGGGCACCCCGTTCGGGCTGGAGGTGAAAGAGGAGTACGCCGACACGGCGCTCAGGATACTCCGCAGGACGGGGCACATGAAGGCATGGCGGCGCGAGCAGATGCCCCGGCGTTTTCATTACGGCACCCACCCCACCCGCCTGACGAACATCATCGTCATCCCCGAGACCGGATGGACGCTCGACTACGCGGCCGAAGCACGCCCCGTACGCAAACGCGGCACGCACGGCTTCGACAACCGGGATCGCGACATGCACATGGTCTTCTACGCCTCGGGGCCCGCGTTCCGCAAGGGCTACCGGCAGGGCGCGTTCCAGAACCAGAACATGTACCTCATCCTGTGCAGGCTGCTGGGCATCGAACCTGCGCCCAACGACGGGGAGTGGAAAGATGTAAAACGCATGTTCAGGGACAAGTAAAAATAATTTCCTATATTTGCGACAATACGCGTCCGCCCATGAAAGTCAGCACCCCCAAAAGCAGGCAGGATCTGCACATCAAAAGACGAGACCGGGTACTCGAAGTTGGGCCCGGCAATCGTCCTACGTTCCGAGCGGACGTACTCGTGGAGAAATTCCTCGGCGACGACACCCACCGCTGCGGCGGCCTGCGTATATTCCCCCACCAGCAGCTGGTCAACGCAGCGGCCGAAGCCCTGCCTTTTGCGGACAAGGAATTCGACTACGTAATTTGCAACCAGGTGCTCGAACACAGCGACGACCCGGCACAGTTCCTGCGCGAAGTAACGCGGGTCGGCAAAGCCGGCTATATCGAAACCCCGAGCCTGCTCGGAGAATGGCTTTTCCCAAAAAAATCGCACCGGTGGGTCGTGCTCAACATCGGCGACAAATTGGTTCTCTACGACAAACGGCGCGTACCCGGCAACTATGCCAACGATTACGGAGAGTTGTTCCTGAATTACCTGCCCTACCAGTCGCTCCCCTACAAACTGCTGCCCTTCTCCGAAGGGGAACTGATGCACGTGCGCTACGAGTGGAAAGACGGCATAGACTTCCTGATAAATCCCACGGACGAATATTACAGCAAGTTCTTCCTCAGGAAATGGGATCGTGAAATGGTCTGCACACTCTTCCCTCCCCGCGGATTCGTGACGGAACTGGGACGCACGCTCCGCGCCGCCGCCCACGTCATAGGCGACAAACTGCGCCGGTCACAGGGACGCCGGCCCCTTTCGCTGGAAGAATACAAAGCCCTCCATCCCGGGGATTTCAAATAACCCGGGCGTGCAAAAACCGCCCGCCCGGGGATTTCCGGGGCATATGCCGATATTAACTGCAAAAACATCCGCTAATCCCGGATGTTTTTCGTATATTTGTATGTGCAATCCCAAATTCCAAAGCCTATGAGAAATTAACGCGCGTATTTTAACCCTTCCACAAGAACTGTTCATGCCGTCCACGCACTAAAAGCGCCGGCAAATACATATAAAAAGCGTTAGCTTTGTACCTTGCTTTCTGAAAATCTGGAAAATTTTAAGAGCAACCGAGGAATGAAGTTTGACGCTCACGTTTCCAACGTGGGCTTCATTCTGTATTTGGTTGCACAGGTTATTCCAGAGCCTCAGAGAGCAAATCAGAGTTTTGTCCCACGTTTTTTATATCTCCACACCCCACAACTCCCACTTAAATATGCCGAGGGACAGGCATCCTGATAATTGTTATGAACAACTATCTCCTGCTGATCGGCATCAGCTGCGTACCTGCCGTAGCGGGCATGTGCATCACGCTGCCGCTCTGGCGTCTGAGGCACCTGCGCAACCAAACGATCCATACGCTCGGGCTGACCGTTCTTTTCCTGACCCTGGCAAGTTGCCTGCTGCCGGTAATCACGGGTGAAAATTCGGGTACCGGATTTGCGGCAATCGCCCTGAGCTGCATAAACTTTTTTCTTTTCCGGCACTACGAACGTCTGCTCTACACCTTACGCTGCCCGGGTTGCCGCCACGCGACCCTTCGCGGCCGCGCGGTAAACCGCCGGACTTACCGGCTTCACTGCAAACGGTGCGGACTTTATACCGACTGGCATGAATAACCGAGTGCATGAATAATTTTCATATCACATACATCCAAAGCATGCTTATACCAAAGTATCCGCCAGGGGAGTTGGCGGAATACCGGGGCTTATAATTCGATATAGTCGTCCAATCCGGTAAGACTGGTTGGACAGGGGAAATGCAAATTGAAAAGGCGGCAAAAGGAGAGCCCCGCGATTGACAATGACTCGAATTAAAACGCCTCGAACAACAAAGGGCAAAAGGCAGCATCCGCAGGTACAACGCGCCTCGTACCCGGATCGGCCGTGTCGCCCTTTCGGGAAGGTCTTCGGATCTTCCCGATTTTTTTTGCGGACGCAGTTGCCGCCCCGCTAAGCATAGTTTGTTTTTCCTGCAGCAGCAATGCGGGGACAGGATACAAGAAGCCCCGCATCGAGTCCGCTCCCTGACAAGAAGCAACTATGACCACCTGCATATTGTGCCCGGATTCGAGGGTTCGAGGATTCAAAGGTTCCCAGGCACCGAAGCCCCCGTTTTTCCGTCAGCCGGTTCCGTTGCCGGCCAGCCATACCAGGAAGGGCGGGCAGCAGAAGCCCAAGCGCCCGGAAGATCC